>JAABUW010000039.1_pt1 | contig 261962 bp, 157 predicted proteins | sample 5560081 | NCBI WGS metagenome assembly JAABUW01 (sample SAMN10711882, study PRJNA513363) | rock metagenome | isolation source: Antarctica rocks | place: Antarctica: Victoria Land, Knobhead sud | reverse complement strand
GATATATGGCGACGTTTTGCCAGGTGCAGTTATATGGTGCGCCAGCGACAGAGCCTTGCCATGAATGAGGGACTTGGCCATGAATGGAATGGGGCTATGGCCATGAATGGAATGGGGCCATGGCCATGAATGGAATGCGCCATGGCCATGAATGGAATGCGCCATGGCCATGAATGGAATAGGGCCATGGCCATAAGTGGGGCCATGCATAGGGGCCATATTGGTGGCGCATTCTAAATTTAGGCATTCTCACGAGCCAAAAACATTCTCAGGAGCGCGTTAGATTCTCAGGGGCGCTTATATCGCTCTAGAGTTAAGACATAGTATTACCCCGCTCAAACCAGCTCAACCGGCTCACGAGCGCTCATAGCGCTCAGAGCCTGCCCTACACTTTTGTAGATGTAGTTCTAAAACTATAATAAATAGATCTTCGAGGTATTCTTATAGGTTTATTATATTAAAGTTATTATATATATTTTACTTCTATTTAACGAAGCCTTTTATTAAATTTAAGATTTCGACTTTAATAAATACCTAAATAATCTTTATAAATATTAATATATTAACGGTAACCTAGGTATAAAGCCGAATAACTTAATATTACTAGGCGGTTTTAATATTAATTTAAAATAACTAAAACTAGTTAAGGAGTCGGATCGATAGTGGTATATATATATTATATTAACGTCTCTTTTATCGTTATACGTATATACCTTATTATAAAGGTAGTCGATTATTTATTTAATCTATTAAAAGGTACGGAGCTAAAGTTTCTAGAGGGTATATTACTATTTAGTAATTAAATAAAAAGGTTTAACCTTAAAATACTTTAGATTTTATTTTCTTTTTAATAGTCGTTATTATTATAATTATTCTAAATAACGAGGCTAAAAATTTAAAGGATAGTATATTTAGGGTTTAACTCGCTATTACTTTATATAAAGGAATAAGGGTAAATAACTTTAATAACTATTTTAATAATAAAAGTTATAATCGTTTTTCCCCTAATTACAGAGTTATAAGTTTATTCTTAGTTATTAACGCTATTAATACTATTAACGCTTATTTTTTTAAGGCGGTAAACGAGCTATAGCGGTAATTAGTTACGATTATTCTAGGTTTTAAAAAGACCTTATAAACTTAAAGTTATAATATACCGGTAACGATTATAATAAGTTATATAGAGGTATTAACGATAATAAATAACTATTGTATATAACTACCCCTAAGGTATTTATTTAGGTATATATAAAGTACGTTAATATTAACCGATTACGGCGATTAGCTACTCCCTAGTATAGTAATTAACTACTTTCTAGCGGTATATAAACTCTATATAAGCGATTGGCCACTTTCTAGCGTATACTATATAATACAATTGACTACTTTCTAGTAGTTATATATATAGTTTATTAGGCTATTCTCTAGCAGAGGCGGGGCCGGCGGAACTATATTCTATATACTAAGGCCCTACTTTAGAAAAATTTTACGGGCGCAATTAATACGCCTTAAGCGTAGTTACAATAATATAATAACGTAATAACGCCGTATTACTATTATTAATACCATAATAATATAGTAAATACGTAGCGGATATATATATAGAGCCCGGGCTCATAACCCATTAAACTATAATAAATAGAAATACTTCTTAATTAATTATCTATAGAGGATAAGAGCGAACATATATATAAAACCTTGATACTAAGTATTACTAAATATCTACTTACTAAATAATAACTAAGTAGTCCTATACTCCTATATTCTAATAATTCTAAATTAATACTAGAACCGCCTAATAATATTAAGTTATTCGGCCTTATACCTAGGTCACCGTTAATATATCGGTATTCGTAAAAGTTATTTAAGTGTTTATTAAAGTCGAAATTTTAAATTTAATAAAAAACTTCGTTAAATAGAAGTAGGATATATATAATAATTTTAATATAATAGATTTATAAAAATACCTCGAAGATCTATTTATTATAGCTCTAGAACTAGACGTAGGTAAACCTAACTATAATATCGATACTATATATTAATAGTTCACCGATAATAAGATAATTTATAATATCCTCCGTTATACCGTCGTCTCTATAACCTACGCTAAAATTAAGAATAACAAGGTCGTTATTATAACCTATATCGGTAAATCTTAAAAGTAAATATTAATATACTCTAAGCGCTATCAGCCCTACTAGAAAGCCGTCTACGGGTTTACACTGAAACTCCATATTAAATACCGACTCGAGGTTCAGTAGGATTAGTAAATCGGGGCTTCGGGTAGTAAATTAGAGTTCCGGGAAAACTACTTCTAATAAATAATACTAACTATTAGTAGGTTCAGTAGGTTTAGTAACTCGATAAATCGTTAGTAATTTAAATATTAGACGAATAGGCCTATTACATACCCTATAGTATACGTAATGGCGTGCGCAGCTTGCGCATACTATTGAATAGTATACGAATAGTATGCGAATAGTATACGTAAAGGTATTTTGAATAGTATACGATATACGCCCCCCGTAGTAGCCTCTAAAACATTAGACGAAAGTCCCCTATAGTATACGCAATCATAGTATACGCCAAGGCATACGTCATGATATACGAAATAGTATAGTATTTATATACGTAAACTCCCCGGATATACCTAGGTAACGCCCCCGCGAGAACTTTTATTAAAACTTATTATTCCGGGCCCAGTAGGTCGCTAGCGTTAATAATTATCACTAAGGGTCGCTACTATTAATAACGACGATTATAGAACTTTATTTATTTTAGCCCTATTATAGGGCTAAGCTACTATTAATTTATTAACGGTATATATAAATTACTAAAGTTACTAATCCGGCTGAAATTAAACTAGAGTTATTAAATTTACTAAAAGTAACCTACCCGGACCCCTAAGTTATTAAATTTACTAATAGGACGCTAGTAGCCCTATCCGTAAATTAGGGTTATTAATAGTATCCTATCCGTAATTAGGGTTAAAAAACCTATTAATAGGACGCTACTAGCCCTATCCGTAAATTAGGGCTACTAGTAGGACACTACTAGCCCTATCCGCGTCGGTAACTAGGGTTTTAATAGGAGTTTTTGAGATTTACTATAGTAGACGATTATTATAAACGAATTTAAACCTCGTAGCTCCGGCTACCTATATAAGGTATTAACTAAATTTAATTAATTTACTACTAGTTAATATAATAGTCCTAGCGACTACGCTAGTAAGTTTTAGGAGGTTTATAACGAGTTTTATAATTTTAACTACCTTAAATCTAATAATAATTTTATAGTCTAATAATTCTATTATAATCTTAGTTTTAATTATTAGCGCTACCATAAAATATTCGCTAAAGACTATAACCTATTTAATACCGATAGTACTATTAAGATTACTCTATTTATAGCGATTTTTTATTTTTATAATATACTATCCCTATAGGCTAGTAGTACTAGTTATAGTTAACTAGTATTTATTATGTATACTTTAACGCTATAACGTATCTAAGGATTTAATTAAGAAGGAATTATTCGATTATATATCTACTACGCTGATTTTATTAGGCGGGTATAGTATTATACTATTTATAGTAAACCCTAGTATAATAATCTTAATTATAATAACTAGCGCGACCGTAGCCGGCGCGGTCGAGGTAGCCGCGGTAGAGGTAGTAGTAAAAGTAATAATAATATTAAAAATAATAACGATAATAATAGAAGCTAAAATAATAAAAGTAAAGACGATAAATCCGATAAATTAAATAAGCGCTAGAGGTCTAATACCGAAGGTAATTCTAATTTAGGAAATATAGAATATTATTATACCCTTATAGGTATTATAGTTAATATTTCTAAACTTTAAGTTTTAAATACCGGTATTACCGTTTATATTAATTATAATCGCTTTATTTTTATAGAGTATAATAAACTTTAGGGCGCCGATAATATTAATAATTTTAAAGGCGGCCTAATATTATATAATAACGGCGTTATTCGGCTACTATATTTAGGCGATAAAGGCGTATAGTATTTTAAGATTAATAACGTTATATATATTCCCAATAGCGGTTTTAACTTTATTTCTTATATTAAACTTTAACGAGCTAGCTACCCCTTAGGCTTCATTATCTAAAGGAATCTCTATCGGATTTAAAGAAATTATTATAATCCTATAAAACTATAACCTCTACGTTCTATATATAAATTAATAGTAGTTAATATTAACTACTATTAACGCTAAAGCCTTAACTTAATAGTATAAGAGACTCGGTTATTTAGGGAAAAATAACGTAGTGCGGTTATTTAAAATAATTAACGGTATCGATTTATTAAAGGTTAAGGGTAATAACGGCTATAAAACCTATAATATTATAAAGATATATATTTATTCGTATAAACATAACCTATAAAAGGGCCGTTTCGAATATAACGTTATTTATAATAATATTATTAATTTTAGGGTTTATGGCTTCGGCTTTATAATTACCTATATTAATAATAAATTTAAATATAACTACTACTATTTTATACCTAATAAAATAGGCGTATTTAGCGCCTTTCGTAGTTATAGATCCGTTAAAGACTATAACGACTATTATATCTATTATCTTTATACCGATAAAGATCCTATATATATTAATAGGGCGTTCGCCGATTATTAATATAAATATAATATCGTTTAAAATTACTCTATCCTTAAGAACCCCTAAATAAATAGTATATTAAAACGCGTTAATTAAACCTTATTTTAGAAGATATACGCCCTACTAGATAATAACGGCTTTAATAAGATATTGATTTTAGAGTTTATCTCGATTATAAACTAGCTCCGAAATCGGTTTTTTATTATTATAATAGATATTACGCCCTATAAAGACTTTATTAGAATACGTCCTAATTTATTATATTTATATAATATTAACTAAATCGGCCTATATTAGGACCATTATATTATAAGTAAAAATTAATAAAAGTTTATTTAATTTAGTATTAAAGGCGCCCTTATTAGGTATAAAGGTAACTATTTTTATTAAATATTAATATTTACGGGTAAAATACTCCGTTTTACCTAGATTTAATAAACCGAGGACCGCTGTATTAGAAATAAATATACTACGATATAAATACTATTAGTTAATAAAATCTCTAGAATAATTCCCCGTTAAGGGGGCGATATTATAATAAAATATAAAAGTACCTTAAGCCTATATAAACCTCCTGTTAATATAGAATTAAATATCGATAATTATAAATATAGTAGTAGTAGCTTTAAGTTTATTATAACCCCTTTATAACGACCTATTAAATACGTTATCTTACTACGGTTATTAAAATTAAGAGTTAATATACCTAGCCCTAGCTTATAGGCGCTATAACCGCTACTAATTATAAACGATATATTATTATAAGTAATAATACCGGAGTCCTCGAGCTCTAATTTATTAGAGGATATAAATCCGGCCTAATATTCCCCCGCCTCCGCCTCGCCCGTAATATTAATAAGGGTATTTAATAAATATTTAAAATTACGCGAACCTACCCTCTCCCCCGACCTAATAATATTATTATTTAAGGCGTTATTATGTAAATTATATAAGCCTAAAATATATAAAGAAGTTATAACTAATACCCTAAATAAAATATACTAATAATTTAATATAAAGGCCGAAATTAATTTACTTTTAATTAATAATACCTAGATACTAGCTAACCTACCCTATAATCGAAAAATCCTTCGCGGTAAATAGGTTTATAAATTTAAATATAATATTACTAATAAGGTAACTCGCTATAAAGCCCGTTAAATAATATATAACTTTAAATAATACTAAAGAATCGATTTTAATAAGATATTTACTTTTATAATAAAGCCTATAAACTATAAAGTATTATTCGTTATTATTATAACGTTCGACCTAAAGCTCGAATAAATAGATATATAAACTACGTTTCTTTATAACGAGATCGATAACGATAAAATTTATATTAAATAACCTACCGGTTTTAGTAATAATTTAGGTTATATATATTTATTAAAACATACCCTATATAGGCTTAAATAATCCCTTTATATATAATATACTATCTTTATTATTTTTCTCGTTAAGCTAGGTTTTATACCCCTAAATACGGATTTTAATATCTTCTTTAATTATAATACCTAGCTAATCATTACCCTATATATTAATAATATATTAATTACTAGTACTAGGAAGGCCGTTATTATTTAGTTTAAATAATAATTAAACGATAAATATAAGATAATTAATCTCGGGTTTATTACCTATTATTTAGGCCTTAAAGTCGTATACGATTATTTTAATTATATATTATCCTTTAGCTAGGAGGCTTACCTAGAAAGGGTATTTAAAAATTATAATATATAAAATATTAAGGCTAAAGCTATAAGAGTTTTAATAAACTTAATAATTAAATTTATCTCTACGGATAAAGGCTATTAGGCTAAACCTACTTTTTTAATTATATATTAATTAGTTATCGGATTACTAATATATATAATAATAGGTATATAACCTAATATCGCCTTCGCGGTATTAATAATAAGCCGTTATACCTCTAACCCCGATAAGACCTATTAGGTTATAATTAAATATATATTCCGCTACCTACGCGGTACGCTATACTTTAAATTTATATTCTAGGGTTAACTCGCCCTATTAAAGGGCTATATTAATATTAATTAGGTTAACGATTATAATACGCGATACTCTACCTCTAGTTATACGTTTAATCTCGGTAGTACAGTTATTAACTAATAATTTAAATACTAATTAACCGTTACTTTATTATTTTATAAAGCCGAATATACTAGCTAAATATAAATTATTAAGGAAGTTATTTAATTTAAAAAGTTATTAAAATAATTAATATTTATTACCTCTACGCCCTATATTAGGGGGAAATTTAAAGATTATATATTAATACTACTCGCTAACGCCCCGTATATACTTATTACCTTTTTAATAATATTAATATATTTCGCGCTTATTATAATTATCTTTTATAATAATTAGGGTACTATAGCCCTAGCTAAAAACCCTTAAAATTATAATTATATTAAATATATTAACCTATAGTACTACTTCTAATACAAAAAGATTATATTAAGCGAAATTAAGTTCCGTTATATCTTTATAATAGATTAAATTATTAATAGATTTATTAAAGCCCTTCCTAAAATTAAATTCGATATCTTTCGTATTATTTTAAATTTTAAATAATTTATGTAGGAGCCTATTAATATTTTTATAAAAGGAATTTTAAGTTTTTATACGCTAAAAATACGACTCTATAGGCGTACCCGAAGAGTCGTATTTAGAGTTTAGTATATATTTAGCGCCTTCTTAGAAAATTAAAAATTAATATATGATTTAATACTAACTAATAACTACTCTATAGATTATTATTAAATCTTTAAGGCCTTATTTAAGGCCCTTATAAAATATACTCTCTAAATTTCAGTTAAATCGCGTCCATATATATAGCGGTATATCTTAACTCACTCTAGGTATTTTTAGGTTATACGTAGCGACGATAAAATTACTTTATAATTTATTATTTTTATTTAGCCCTCCTATAACTTTATTAATAAATATATATGTCGCTAGAATATCCCCTAAATATCCGTTATAGTTATATATCGTTATCTTTATAATATTTAACGTAGTCCCCGTAGTATCCTAGGCGGTCTTTATATCCTTAATAATCGCCTCCCTATAAATCTTTATAGTATCCGACTATTTCTAATGTTTTTCTTATAGTATTTATATCGTTTATTAATATTCCGACCTAGTTACTACCTAAATTTAGCGTGTATAGGTTAACCATTAAATAGAATTTTTAAAATACCGTATTTTATTAAAAAACGGAATTTTGTTCCTTTAGCCTCTACCGATATAGCTTGGTCTTATAGCTTGGCCCCTACCGACGTATTTTAGCCCTATAGCTTGGCCCCTACCGACGTATCTTAGCCTTATAACTTGGCCTCTACTAATATAGTTTAGCTCTATAGCTTGGCCTCTATTAATTATAGCTTGGGCCTATAACTTAACCTCTATAAACTATAGTTTTAGCCTCTATAACCTATTATAACGACCCTAAAATAAGGGGAATACGGGGCTATTTTAGAGACTTCTTAATAGAGGATTTCGTTCGAGTAGGAGTATTAGAATATAGGAGTATAGGACTACTTAGTAACCGTTTATTAAGTAGATACTTAGTAATATTTAATATTAGGGTTTTATACGTATATTCGCTCTTATCCTCTATAGACAATTAATTAAGAAGTGTTTCTACCTATCCTATATTCAACAATTTCGGCGAAAAAATATATATCGGTATACCGTAATATTTATATAAATTACCTTAGGATTTACTAGTATAGAATAATCCCCTAAACTCTCCCCTAAAGTAATAGTTAATTAAATTAATTAAAATATTATTAACGATTTATAAGAGCGTTTTCTAGACGGTTTATTTTATAATCTTCGCGCGAATTACGCCGCCCTTAATTTTCTATTCCTATATAACGATATCGGCTTCGAGGTAAATTATAAATAAATCGAAAATAAACTTAACGGTATTATAATATTTATAATTAATTTATCTTTTTACCCTTCCTTAATTTTATATTCTTATAATTATATACCTCGGGCGTATCGAGACGCTATAAACTTTAGTTTTAATATACCGAGTATATAAAACCTATTTAGGTTTAAAGTTAAAACTCTTTTAATTTAATTACTAACCGATTTACGGTCGTAAATATTAATAATAATAATAATAGATTCTTTAACGCCTATATTATTAGATCCCTCCGATTTATTTTACTCGGATATCGAAATATTAAATAATAATAACGCTCGTTACTTTAACGGAAGTTATCCTTTCGGCCTTATATTTATATTTTAAACTAGTAGCCCCTTTATAAATACTATATAAATATTTATTTTATAATATCTGGCCTAGGAGCTAATATTAACCGAAATAATTATAAATAACTAAGCGCGTATACCTCGTAAGTTATAAAAGATATTTAGGAGGATAAAATTAAACGTACTTATAAAGTTATAAAAATATATTATAGAACTAACGTCTATTAAATAATAAAGGATATTACCGTCGTTATAAAGATTTAGGATATATTAAAGAAATTCTTCCGCCTTTAAAATTCTAATATTTTTAACGAAGCGATCCGTAGCTTTAATAACCTTAAGTATAACGAATATATAAATATTATTAAATATACTAGGAAATTCCGCGAGATTAATACCGAGTTAAAAAATTGAAATTATATATTATTTAATATATTTCTAATTAAAACCTACCTCTAGAACCTAGATATTAAGTTCGATACCTTCTAAAATATATTTATTTCAACGTATATTACCTTTATTATAAATAGCGCCTAGATTATTACCCTTAATAAATTATTATTTATTATTAAAAATAAAGAAATTTATATAAAGGCTATTAAAACGACGCCGGGATATACCGCGATAATAACTAGGTTAACGAACCTTAATAAATATATAAAAAAGATTATTTATTATTCTTATTATAAAAAAGATAGTTATAATTATATTATCTACCGCGATAAATATTTTAAAATAATAAAGGCCTAGTTAAAATAAAAGAAAGCTCGAAGCTAAAAGGGTAATGATATTATTAAAAATAATAATTATAACTAGGGCTAAAGGGGTAGACGCGGTTATAATAATAAAAAATAACGAGTTAATATAGATACCGTCTTTAAGGAAGAGTTACTAATACGTTTAAATATTAAAATAATAACCGTTAATAGAGGTAACCTATCCTATATATTTCTCTTCGATATTATTTATAGTCGTTATATCGTTAACGACCGTTCTTATTTTAGCGACGATTATATTAATATTCTAAATACCCTTATTATAAATATTAACGAATATAACCTAATCCCGGTAAGGCGAGGGACTACTATTATTTATATAATTAATACTAGTCGTTAAATCGATATATATTTATTTAATATACTTTATATCCCTAGCGCATAATCGAATTTTATTTCTAGGTCGTAATTAATATTAAAGTTAAGATTATTAAAATTATCTCCGTAAATATTATTATTAATTATAAAGACTTTAACTTCTACTTTATATCCTATAATAAAGTATTTATATTTAATACCTAGGTACGTCCTACTCTAAATTTTATTACGATTATAATTACGTCCTAGATTCTTTTTAGGCTGAAAGTATATATATATATTATTTTCTAGATCTCCTTTAATTTAAAGTTATAATATTACCGGTTAAATTATTTAAAATAATAAAATCTAAAGAAGTTAAAGATAATAATTATAAATATTAACCTAGATAAGCCGATACCGGCGGATTATATTTATACTTTATATATTTAATCGCGAATAAAAAGGGTATTATATATATACTTTATTACTCCGGGTAAATACTCGTATAAATATATCGATAATAACCTCGTCGGTTTTATTAATAATAAAAGAGTATCTTTAAAAGAAACTTATAATAGCGCCCGCTACTTTAAAACTATACTTTATAATTTTATTAAAAAATTTTACGTCGTTATCTTTATATATAAAAGCGATTTCCTCTTTATTTTTAAGGTTTATACTATTAATTACGAGCGACCTATATAATTTATTAAATATTATTATATCGATAGCGGAGGAGAATTTAATTTTAAGGTATTTATAGCCTATCGAGAAAAGAAGGGGATTTTATTTAAATATATTACTCGCGATACTTTATAAGTTAACGATACCGTTAAATATTTAGGCTAAAGCCTAGGTTATAAAATATATATTATACTCCTTAAAAACGGTATAAAGAAAAAGTATTAATCGGAATTCGTTTTTATAATTAATTACCTCCGTAATCGATCCCCCGAATTTAATATTAAGATAATATTATTTAAAAAGGTTAATAATATTAAGCCTAATCTTTATTACCTAAGAACTCTCGGCTCTAAAGTATAGGTTTATATTAATAATATTATTATTAAAATAAGGTATTTTAAGTCCTATACCGTTAAATATAAACTAGTCGGGTATAAGAGCGATATAATCTACCGCCTTATTAATAAAAAAGGCGAGTTTATATAATTAGGTAATATTTATTTTATTAAACGGATACTTTAAGATATATTTAAACCGTAATAAAAATATAATATAACGATCTTTAATTTTATTTAGTTATTAAAACGGGCGGCGGTCGAAGCCGACTCTAATAATTAGTCTAGCGAGGATAAAAGCTTATTTATATACTTAAAATTATTTATACTAAATGAATTACCCCCTAAAAGCGATAATAATAACGATATTAATAACGGTATTAATAACGATAATACCCCGTAGTTTTATTCGTTACGAACCCGTTTATTATAAGATTATCCCGAATTACGTATACCTTCGGTTATACCTCGATATAAATCCTCTAATTTAATCGCCTTATATATTTTCTTAACTCTCGTTATACGGGCCGAAGTACGGGAGCCGAAGATATATAAAGAGGCTATAACCGATAACTATAATAAAATAAACTAGTAATTAATAATATAGGATAAATTCGATTCTTTAATTTAGAATAATATATAAATATTAGCCTTTATATTTATAGGGCGTAAAATACTACGCGGTAAATAAATTTATAAATTAAAGCGTAGTACCGTAGGTAAAGTACTACGTTAGAAAATATATTAAATAGTTCGTAGTTTCGAATAACGAGAAGGCCTGGACTATAATAAGATTTTCGCCTTTATAATAAAATTTATAAGTTATAAAATTATTTTTACTTTTATTATTACCCTAGATTAAGATTTTAAATAAATAAATATTAAAACCGCTTGCTTATATAGCGCGGTATAGAAAGAAATTTATATCGAATAATTTATTAGATTTCCTACCGCTAGCTTTAGAGTATATATAATTTATTATTTTAATAAAGCCCTCTATAGACTAAAATAATCGACTAGAGTATAATTTAAAATATTATCTAACTTCCTAAAAACCCTAGGCTTTCGTGTTTTTATCTTTAATAAAAATATCCTTATCGGCGCTAAAGATCGAGTTATTATCGCCGCCTATATAAATAACCTATTTATTACTAGCCCTAATAATACTATTATTTATAATATTAAAAACGCTCTTTTTTAATAATTCTAGATAAACGACTTAAAGCCTTACTTTTACTATTTTAATATATCGGTATTATAGGATAAAATAAATAGGATCCTCTAATTAAGCTAGTTTACCTATATTAAAAAAGTATTAAGAGAGTTCGGTATATAAGATATTTATTTAATTACTACCCTTATAAATACCGAAAAACTTTATATAATAAATAAAGACTTCCTCGCTCCCGGTAACTCCCGTATTTAATATTAATCCGTTATTAATTCTTTTATATATACTATACTAGGTATAAGGCCCGATATCGTATATACTTTATCTATTATTAATCGTTATAACTTTAACCTAGATAAATCTTATTAAAAGATCGTTAAATATATTTTTTAATATTTTAAAAAGACCGCCTATTTATAGTTAATATTTCGCGGCTCTATATTTCTCTTTACGGGGTATATTAATATTAATTAAATAAATAATTTTAATACCCAATATTTAATTTCGGGATATATTTTTAATATTTTTAATAAAGTTATTAATTAATCTTTTAAGCGGTAATCTATTATTACTTTATTAATATATAAAGCCGAATATACTAGCTAGATATAAATTATTAAGGAGGTTATTTAACTTTAAAGATTATTATAGGAGCTAGATATTATTATAAAAAAACCTTACCTTACTATTAAAATAATAACGCTTTATTATAATAATTAAAGTATTATAATACTAGCTAAAAACCCCTAGTTTTATACTTATACTAGATATATCGTTATTTAAATATAGTTCGTATACGAGAAAGTTAAATCTAGCGAAATTAAATTAGAATATATACCTACCGATAAATAAATAATTAACGGGTTAATTAAGGCCTTTAGTAAAAATAAATTCGTTATATTTCATAAAGTTCTCGGGCTAGAAAGTTCTTTATAAAGTTTATAATATCGCTAGGTATATTACTTAACTATAAAAATAATAAAAACCGTTTTTTATTTTAGTAGGAGTTATTACTATAGTATAATATCTATTTAATACGACTCTACGCTAAATATTAAAGCTCTTCGGGTAATCTATAATATTAAATCTTATTTTCTAGCCTTATATAGAGGGCTAATATATCTATTATATTATATATCTTTAGTATACTCTCTATAATGATTCGACCTAAAATTTTAATATATTATTTTATTTAATTACTTTTAAAGCCTATATCGCCTTTAATTTAAATTAATTTAACCGCGGGCTTCGATCGTAATAACTATTATAATTAATATTAAATATTAAGCGCCGTAAATATTATATACGCCCGATATATTCTTTCTCGGTCCCTATATTATTACCTAAGAATTAAAATAATTCCTTATATATACGTAGTTATATATTAATAATCATATATATCTTAATCTTATTTATTTTCTTATTAATAAAGAACGGAGTTATTAAATTAAAGAGTACCTTAAACCTAATATTATCGATTTATATAACGACCTTTAGAAGCGCCTAAAGCCTCTAGCGCTAAATTAATTAACTTTATTTAATAATTAAAATATTAATTAAATCGCTCGACCCTACTATAAATAATTTAAATAATATTATTAGGGTATAACTATTATTCGAGAGCCCCCTAGCGTTTATATAATTATCTATAACTATAATATTAATATATCTTAAGACTTTAATAAACTACGGTATCGTAACTTTATATTTATATAATATAAATTTATTAAATACACCTAAACCGCTAGATACTATCGTATTAAAGGTATATAATTCGGTAACGCCGACGTCCCTAAAGACCTTAGTTAATATATATATTTAATAATTTAATAGATCGACGCTATAGTCTTTATCCTAGACCTCCTCTTTTAAGGCCTTAATAATTAACGATTATACGACTTTTAGTAAATTATACGTTAATAGCGCGTACGCGAGAGTACCTATAATATTATATATACTCTTTAAGTAAGCCCGTAGTGTTATTTATATCTTTCCCTTATTAGGGTAGCCCTTATAATATTTTATATAATTATTTTATAATATCTTATTCGCCCCTATAGATCCTACGCCTATATTTCTACGGATTTTTTATATATATTTATTAAACGTTAAATAAAAATTTTAAAAAACCGCCTTTTATTAAAAAACGGAATTTTTATTAAATAATAATAGATTTTTATTTATTTTACTCTAGTTACCCGGTATTTAAATAAAAAGAGAATCCGATATTATTATATTTAGATTTAATTTACCGTTACGACCTAATATTTAGTTTACTCCTACGACCCGGTATTTAGCCTTAATATACTATAAAGTAAAATAAATAACTTATTTTACCCTTTAATATTATTATATTAAATTAATATTATAATCGAGTAAGAGTATCGAAATAAGAGCTAATTAATCTTACTAGCCGCGCGTATAGCGCGGTACTAGTATAGCCTTAGTAACCCTTATAGTTAGTCGCTCTAGTATCTCTATATAGTAATAATATAAGTATTATCTACTTTATATTTTAATATATTAAAGATTAAATATAAACTTAATAATATACCGCCTCTAGATTTCTAAAATTAAATAATAATAATAATTAGGTCGAATAATTTTCGTATTAAATAAAAACGGAAAATTATTTTTAATCCTCTTTTACTTCGCTTATTTAGAGACTTCGGGATTAATTATATATTAAATTAATATATATTAAGGAGGTTCGTATATAAAACTCGGTTTTTTAAAATCTCCTCGTATCTACTATCTAAATAATTTAGTATAATCTATTTATAATTCTTACTACTTTAAGATTATTTAATATTTTAGAATTTAATAATAAACCCGAGCTTCGATTACTTTATATATTATATTATAAAAAACGGCGTCGGTAAAATGAAAAGTAACTCGATTATAATTTAGGGCGCTCGACGGGTACCCTAGGAGTCTTAAATACGATATTTATTTATTAATTTAATATACGCCCGAGGTATATAGTTAAAGGGCCTAAGGTTACTCGAGTATATACCGAGTAAAATTAAAATAACTACTAACGTGCGCTAAATTAGAGGTATATTATTAATTTTTATTTTTATTTATAACTTTTATTTATAGCCTAGGCCCTTATTTATAGTCTTATTTATAATTATAATTATAGCCCCTATTATAATTATAAATACTATCGTTATCGTATTATTATAACTATCGTTATTATAAACGCTAGTGTATATTTTAATATATAATTTACGTATTACCCCCGCGAGGATTTCGCTTAAAGTAATCGATTCCGGGGATTAAAATTTACTAGTATTAAAGATCGCTCTAGAGGGTCGCTGTTATCGATAAAGGTAATTATTAAATTTTAAGATTTTTAAGATTTTTAGGTAGTAAATTATATAATTTTTTAAAATTAAAATCTTTAAAGTTACGGGTTTAAAATATATTTATAAAGAGTTCGACGTTAATTTTATAATAATTTTAGACGCTCGTCGAGTATTTATTAAATACTAAAGTACTCGAAGGGGCGCTCGACGTATATTTAGAGTTATTTAGGCGCTTCGAGTTTATTTCGGGTATTTAAAGTAATTTACCCTTAGACCCCGAGCCGTTAAAACCGGTTTTCGATTTACCGACGGGATATTATATTAATATTTTAGAAAATAATAATTTAGAAAATATTATTTAATATTTCTTAAATAAAGATATAAACTCGAAAAATATCGAGGTTATAATAAATAATTATTTTAATTAATTATTTCCTTTATTCTTTAATATTTAATTTAATTTAAAAGATACTTTAAATTTACTTTTATTAAAATCTTAAATTTATATTTTTCCTCCTCCGTTCTAGTCTTTTTTAGATATTTAATATATTATAAATAAAAGTTTATTATCGCGCCGGAGGGAGCTCGAAAAAAAACGATTTATTATAAAAATTAATATTAAAAAGATATTCGTATTTATTTATTATTTCCTGTTTTTTTTCGAGACTAACTTCTCTTCTTTATAACTTCGAAATATAATCGTTCTTTTCATATCTTTAATAAAGATTAAATTTTTTTAGAGGTAATAAAAAGATTTAAAGATTTAATAAAACTTTTAAACCCTAATAATAATAAAGATTATTTATTATAATTACCGCGAAATAAATTTTAAAAAAGTCATTATTTAGAAAACTTTATAAAAACTTTAAATCTTTAAAGAAGTCCTCCGAGTAATTAATTTAAAAGAATAAATTCTTAATTAAAGAATCCTCCGAATTAATTATTAATAATAATAAAAGTAATAACGCGGTTAAAGAAAAGAAAATAAAGTTAATTATAATTTAATTATTCGACGTCTCTTTTAATAATATTATATTTATTAACCGCCTTCCTCCTAGTTTTAAAAAAATTAGTAATAATTATCTATATAACTATATTTATAATAATATATAAGAATATATTATTATATTCGCGAAAATCGTTTACCCTAATAATTCTTCTAGTAATAATAAAATATAGAATATTAAATTTATTTATTACTAGTAGTAACTTTATAGATTTACAATTATATTATTATATAAAAGGGACTTCGAATAATTTAATATTATTATTAGAGATAAAATAAAAATAAATAAAGTAAAATCTCTTAATATATCTTTTAAACTTCGCGATTAATTATATTTATTTATAAATCTTTAACGTTATAAGGTCCGCGGTATTCTATTATTAATTATATTAAAAATAAATAAATATTTAATAAAAATAAAAGGAGTAATTAATAAAATCTTAATACTACCGCGAAATTACTCCCGCGGGCTTTAGATATTCTATAAATTAATAATTCTACGAGTATCTATATTAACTAGCCTCGGAAGCTTTTTATATTAAATTATTTAATAAATTCATATTATTCTTTATCTCGTTATTTAATCTTAATATATAAAGTATTGAAATCTTATTAATAATCGATTTCGAGGCCTTAAAAATATAGTTTATAATTATTTATTATAATAATACCGACCCTAGCTACGGAATAAATATATAAATAATATAAAGATAATATATAACCCGAATAACTCCGACGTAAAATATTGAAAAGTATTAAATTTATTAATATCGCGTAATATAATCTCCCGAGCGAAATAAATACTTCCGTATTTATATTTATTATATAATAAATATAATTAACTTTTAATAAAAACTTTTAATAAAATATATAAATAATTTTTTATAAGAAATTAATAAAAGTAGTTAAAGAGGAAACTATTTATCGTTTCTAATATAAATTCGTAATCGTAGAGAAATATAATAGGGTAAAGAATCTAGGTAAAGATTTATAAAATTCTTTTTAAATAATAAAGAAGACCCGCCTTAAATATCGTTTCTAGTTTATAATTATATCTAGAATTATTATTAACTTCGATCTACTAGATATTATAACCTTAATAAATATTATATATAATATTTCCTAGAACGATTTTAATTATAAATATTATTATTTTAAACTAGTTAATTTAAAGATTCTTATTAATATTATTACTAAATATTAAGATTTAACGAATTAACTATAAGAATTCGATAATATAATAAATATATTCGGGAATTAATTCCCTTAATTTTAATATAACGATATAAAAAGAGTAATTAAAAAGATTATAATTTTATCGAGTTTAGAAAACTTTATTAATTTTCTTTAAGATTATAAAATATATTACGTAACCCTCGTCGCTCGCTAGAAAATTTTAATAATATAGAAATTTATAAACCGGTAAATTTATTAGGACGAAAATTAATATAATATTATAATTATACGAAATCGTCTCGACCGCCCGATTAAGGTTAATATTAATTAAGTATTTATAATAATATAATTTATTTATTTATATAATTATTTATTTTATCTCTCCGTCTCTTTAATTATATATAATTAAAAGTAGATTAATAAAGAGATCGAGAACCGGTATATAAATAAGAATAATAAGCGGATAAAAGAAATTGTATTATAAATAAGAATTATATAATATTTAAAAAGATATCCTTTAAATTTAAAATTATCGCCTCTTTTTTTAAGAAGTAAAAAAGGGTAAATATATTAATTATATCTTTATTTACCGAGATAATTTTAATAGTAAAACGAGTAAATTCTTTTTTTCTTTAAAATCTCTAATATAAAAGAGCCTAAACTCGTTTTTTTTAAATTTATTAAATATAACTTTCTCTTTTCTAATTAACTTCTTTATATTAATCTTGTTTTATTATAATATATCCGAGAGGGGATTAATTTTTAATAAAATACGAATATTCTTCGAAAGTAATAAAAAGAGGGATGTAGCTAAATATATATTTATATATAAAACTAATTATAATAATATATTACTAAAAAAGAATAAATTTAATATTTTAATTAAATTTAAATATTAGATAAGCGTAGGCTTGAATCTATTTTATATAATTATAATTATTCTATATAAACCCCTCTACTCTATCGAGATATATAAATAAATATCGAAAAAAATATATCGAATAAAATAGAAAATAAAAGTCTTTTATTATATATTAAATATTAATACCGAAATCGAGGAAGTTGTAAATATAGAATATAAGTTAAAGATAGATTTTAGGGAGGATACGTTTAAGATTATTAATATAACGAATATAAAAAATATAAAAGACGCCGACGGAGATAATAATACTAAAAATAGTAATAATACTAGGAATAATAATAATACCGCGGCGGGTATTATTAATATATAAAATATTATTTAAAAGAGTATTATACTTTATATATTAGGAGGAAAATAAATTAAAGTATATATAAAAATAAACCGCCGTTAATCGGGTTAAACCTTCTTTTTTTAAATTATTAAATATATAGGCTTTATCGATAAAGTAGTAAACTAGTATTCTACCGAAAAAGGCGAAAAAGGCGCACAGATTTATTCAATTTATATACTAGCCCTAGAGATCGATTTAATACCTACTTTCGTCTAAAGTTACTAAATACGTATTTAATACTTCGGATAATTTTGAATAATTTCTAATAAATCGAATAAACTAGTCTAGATAATATTAGTATATAATTAGATATAAATAATAATATAGTAATTATATAGTCTATAATAGCGCGCTAGTTTAGGGGATATTATCTATATATATAATTTTTATAAATCGACGTAATTTAAAATCGAAATTATATTAATATAATTATAGCGCTTTATATAGTCTTAGCGAGTTACCCGACGCTAGTAGAAAATCACGGATTTAAATCTTAAATTCGAAGTTACTATTTTTAGATTTTTTACTTTTTACTTTTTATTTTTTATATTATCTTTTCGTTATATTTCTATCTAAATTAATAAAATACGTATTTAGTACCTCGAATCTTTTTATATAAACTCCTACTTTACCGAAAATAAGAGCTAGGAAACCTATTACTCCTTTATATACTTTTCGATATAATAATATTTACTATAATATAGTATTATTATTTACGATTCTAATTCTTTATTTTATTATATTCGGAATAATAATAAAAAACCGAGTATTATATTTAATTTAAATCTAGGCCTAGATCTAGTTTAAATATCTTTTAGATAGTACTCTTTAAATTTAATTTAAATTTAATTTAATTATTAAATTTATTATTAAAAGTTTATATTTTTAATAATTGAATTATATTTACCGTATTTAACGCGGTATCTAATTATATATTAATTCTCTCGAATTTATAATTAATATAGAGCCCCGGAAATTAAAGGCTATTAACGAAGATTTTAAAATAATAATAAAAAAGAAATATTAATTTATAAATATATTACCGAGTATATTTATAATATTTATTAATAGAAAACTTTTTTTCTAAATAATAGAGGATATATTACTCTCGATTTAAAGATATAAATATATAAATAATATTTTTAATTAAAAGTAAAAGGTACTAGAGATCTTTAATTTCGAGGATAATAAAAAGAAAAATAACAACGGAGCGAATAATACTTAAAGCGATATTAATATAAAGTTTATCTTTCGAGCTCCTCTACTAAATAATTAATATATAATATTTTTAATATTCGAATAAAGTAGTTATTAATAATAAGAGATTATCTATATCTTAAAGTAAATAAATAATAACGGCGACTTTATTATTAATAATATTTTTAAACTCTTTAGGCTTTTTATAATTTAATTTTATTTATATTAAAATCGATAATATCTTTATTAAACCTCTTTATAAATTTATAATATATATTTTTATTCTTAACTCTTTTAGTTTCTCCCCGCGGTTAATACCGAATTTTTTTATAACTAATATTTATATTATAGGTATTAGAGAGGATAACTAGAGATTATTATTATTTAAAATTATCCGGCCCTTATAAACCACGATTATAGGAGATATAAATAATAATTCTTTATTATTTAAACGAGTATTACTATCGTCGCCGCCGTTTTTATTTTTATTTTATTTATTATTATCCTCGCCCCTATTTATACTCCTTTTTTAATTATTATTATCCTCGTTATTTTAAGAGTTATTACTAGTATAGCCCCCGCTTAAACTTTAAATTATATCGCCTCTTTAAATTATAAAAGCGTAGGAGAGAGTTTACCCTCTTAAATATTTTAAAATAAACGAAATATTTTACTAATAATTAATAACCGCGAGTTAATTACTACTATTAAGTCTTTATAATAACGAGGAAGAATATTATTAAAATAAAAATAAAAAGTTAATAAAATAAATTCTAGATTATAATTTATTAAAATATACTCCGATAATAATACTAGACTTTATTAATAATTATACTCTCCGTATTTATTTTTATTAATATAGAAGAGGATAAACTATATTAATTAAGCGAATTAAATATTAGAAAAAATTATTATAATTTATTATAATAATTTCGTTTAATCCTCTATTTCTTCTATTAAATTCTTATTAAAATCGGTATATTATTTATTAGTTTAAGATAATAATATCGTTGTAAAATTATTTATAATTTTTTTTAACTCGATATTATTTCAATTCTCCTTTAACTCTTTTCGTAAATCTATATTATATTACTCGAGTAAACTAAAAACGAAAGAAATTATAAAAGATACTTTCGTATACTATATATAAATTAATAAAGAAATATAAATTCTAATAGAATATTAATTTTAGTTAATTAGTCGTATATTATTTTATTATTATAATAATATCGGATAAAAGATTTAAAATACGAATTATATAATAAAATTACTTTCGTTAATATTAAAAGTATAATATACTTTATATTTAAAGAGATTAAGGAATTATAAATATTTAACTTTAATTTTATATTAATCGATTTTAGTAGTACTATTATATTTCTTAAAATAAAAGAACTCCGTATTTTAAATTAAAGAATCTTTCGCGATTTTATTAAATAAATTTAAGTATATCGCTAACTCTCTTCGAATTCTTAGAGGCCGTTTCGGCTTCTTTAATTATATTTATTAAATATAATAAATAATTTAAAATCTTTATTATTTTTAATGTTTTTTCTATAAACTATTTTTAGGGTAATAAACCCGCGCTATTTATTTTAATATTAAACGCGGTTAATTTTTATATTTTAATAATAATAACTTTATTTTTATTATTAAACAAAAAAGATATTAATACCGAGACTAACCTACTAAATAATAATAAATAAAATTACGAAGAATTATCGAATTCTAAAAAGAATATACGGATATTCTAGATAATTAACTCCGGGGCTATAAAAATTATTTTAGTAACTTTAGTTAATTTTTTACTTTTATTATTATTAATAAAGTAATATATATAAATTGAGTCCTCTATAAAGTCTAATATGAATAAATCGATTAAATTCGATCTAGATTTAAAGTCCTTTAATAATTCTTTAAAATTAAATAAATTATTAGAATTATTAATAAATAAAGTTATATTTTCCTTTAAATCTTTCGTCTCTTTAACGTTAGAATTTAAAAAGTCGATTAGGTTTTTTATTTTAATTATTACCGTTTTTAATACTTTATATATATAAATACTTTTCTTTACTACCTCTTAATATTTACTTTTATTTAAACTCATTATATAAAATCTAGAAATTCGTTAATTATAATATTAATTATATTATAAATTATACTCTAGGTTATTTCTAATATTATTTAATAATTATATAATATAAAATTATAATAATATAAGCGATTTATATATAGGTTTGAATATTAAATATTAATCGTCCTTTTAAAAATGACTTCTTTAAATATACTCGTATATAATAGTTTAAAAACCTTTTTACTCATTATTTTATTCTTTTAATAAACTTATTTAAATATTATTTAATATCTTCGATATATTAGGCTAGATCTAATTTAATTTATTATTAAATTTATTATATCTTATTACGGTTATTTATATTACGGGAATTATTATTAAATTTATTATACTTTATTATAACCGGTTATTTATATTAATTATTATTACTAGTTATCTACTACTTTAATACTTTATATTATAGTTATAGTTATTATTAAAAAAAAGACCTCGAATCTCCTCTTTGAAAAAGATAAAACGAAAGTTAGGTTAATCGGGTTTCACTACCCTAAAGAGTTACGAAATCACTTAAGATAAAAGAGAATAAGAGTAGTAGAGATAGAATTTAAAATATTAAAGTAGGGAGTAAACTATTAATACGTTTTGATATAACGAAAATATCGTAATAATAAAATAAAACTAGTAATTAAATAAGAGGGTATAGAGGGGGTATAAAATTTTTAGAAGAATTAATAATAATTATAATAAAAACTATAAAAGATATAGAATATAAGGAGGTATAATAAATAATATATTATAAATTATAATTAATATAGATCGCGCTAGGGATAGTTTTTAATTATATATAAAAATTAATAGAAGAGCGTAGGTTTTAAAAGGCCTAAATAAACTCGCTAAAATAAAAAGTTTAGAAATTTAAAGCGAGGAGTATACTTATATTATTAATATAAAGTTAGGCTAATATTACCCGTGGATATATATTTATCCTATCGAGATATATAACCGAAACGAACTCTCCTCCCCTAGTAATAATAATTAGCGTAAAAACGAAATAATTAATAATTAAAATAAATAATATTAAGGCTAGAGGATAATTTAAGAAAATAACTAGTTTTTAATTAATTAAAATATTCCGGAACGGAGTTTACTCGGTAGCGGAGTCGATTATTAAAATAAAATAAATAATAAAAAAAGACTTCGTTTTATATTATATAATAATAAAGGTAAGGTAAAAGCTAGAGAAAATAATTAAATAAATAAATAATATTAACCCCTCGGCGAGAGTATTAAAATAAATCTATATAATAATAATATATAGTGTAAGGAAGGAGGCCGTCGATATAAATAATTAAAAAATAATAATAAAAATATTAAAGAAAAATAATTATAGGTTATACCCGGGATTAAATATTATAAATATAAAATAACTAGGATTCGCCTTTAAACTAGACGAATACGACCGTAAAAAGAAATATTTAATATTTCTTTTTAAAATCCCGGACCTAAATATAATAAATAAACTAGTAGCGGACGGGTTCTTAAAAAATAAATAATTATTATTATATAAGAGGTAGGAGAGAATAGGTAACCCGAGGTAGTATTTTAATTACTAGGGGTACGGTTATATAATTTTAACTTATAAAAACTAGTTTAAATATAGGATATATATAGAACTTTATTAATTATACGAATATAATATTAAAAGCCCGAAGGAAAAGTATTATATAATTTATTTTAAACGTTATAAATTCTAAAATAGAGCGTACCTAGTTAAATAAAAAGAGATATACCGAATCTAATAAGGATTAAAGAATAAACCTAGGTAATTCGCGGTATTATCGAGAATAATAACCTTAAGCTCCTAGATATATTTAATTAATAATGAATTTATATTAATACCGGCTAGAGGTATAAAAAAGAGGAAAATAATAATAAATATAATTAATAAAGTTTAAAACGCGGTTATTATACCTAGGAAGATAGGGAGGCCGAGATAGAATAATAAACTAATAATAATATTTAGGTAAATAATTCTTTAAGTCCTAAATAACTTTTTAATAATAATATTCGATTAATTAAATAAAAACCGGCTAGAATTAATACTATTAAATAACTAAGAAATAAATAAGGAATTTATAAATATAATATTAATATACGATAAATTATAATATTTAATTTAAAGTCGTATAGTATAATATTAAAAAGGAATCGAAGTTAATAATAAAGTTACTTTAAAACGAGTAAATTAAAAATATCGATATTATAATTATCTAGGAGCTTAGTTAGAATTTTATTACCTAAATATTATATAATAATAATATTAATTATTTTTATTTAATATATAAAGGAGGCCTAAAGGCCCGTATATATTTTTATATAAATAAAAAAATCGATACGGGTAATTAAGAATTAATTTATTATAAAAGCGACCTATACTTTATAAAGATTATATTAAATAAGCGAAGAAATAAAAAAGAATTTTAGTCGGATAAAATTAAAAAGGAGGAGATTATTAATCGAGGAATCCTTTATTATAAAAAGGTATAAATCTATAATATATATAATTTATTACCGATATAATATACCTCGATTAATAATCCGTTAATATTATTATTACTAGAGGAAGCGTTAACGGAGGAAAGCGAATATATTTTTTTAAAAATTTTTAATCTTTACTACCCTAGCTAGAATAATACTAGGCGATATATATATTATATTATAATTAACTATCTCCTAGGAATAATAAAGTCGAGGAAAATAAAATTAAGATTATTAAAAATATTTATTATATAAAAAGCCCGAGGATACGAAAGTATAATCGATTTATTATTTTTTATAAAAGGAGCGTATTAAGTTATAAATAATTTTATAATTTATAAAGATTTATACTATAACTCCGATTATAGGCTAGTAATAATAGAATTCGAGTAAATATAAAAAGAGGTAATATTATATACTCGGTATATTTAAAAGAAAATTAAGGATAACGTTATTTAAAAGGAAATATAATAAGGTATAAAATCTCTTTATTAAATATTAAAGAAACTAAAACTCGAAAATAAAGAAAATATCAATTAATATTTAAATAAGATAATAGGAGGCTTTTAAAAAATTATCGAGTTTATAATTTTATAGACTCGTTTATATTAAAGAGCTAAATTTTATTAGAACTCCTATTATATTAATATTATATTAAAGGTAAAGGAATATATAAAGAAATATAAACGAAGTTAAAATACCCGGATAGAGGAGGCCCTAAATACGGTAAATAATAAAAGAATATATATAATTCGAAGAATAAAAATATTTTTTTAATAGGAAAATATATATAAAGCCTCGTTAAAGTCGACGGGAGTATAAAAGCTCGTAAAATAAAAAAGAGAGAAAAATAATTACCTTAAGAAACTTCTTTAATTCTTAATTATTAAAAATAATAAAGAAGGAAAAACTAAAGACTTCGAGGGTAAAATAAAAACTTTATAAAAAATATTATTTCCCTCTTTACGGACGGTAAATTTAGGTAATATCGACGGAATAAAATATTCAAAGCCCGTTAAAATAAATTAAAAAATAACTAGGATAAAAGTATATAAAGTAATATAATACCTAGTTACCGATAAAATATTAGGAATAATTAAAATCTTAAACCGATTCCTAAGAGCTATAATAAAAACGGAAATAATAAATATTATTATTTATTTATTTTAGACCTACCTTAAATAAAGATATTACCCGAGGTACTTTAAAAAAACTAATATAATAATTTTTAAAAAATCGAAGAAAGGCGATTATTTAGAGCTAAAGTTATATAGGTTTATTATACTCTTTAATATATTTAATAAAGCGCTAGAAGTAGTTATCTCTAAAAAGTTAAATAATATAATAAAGAAATATAAACTACTACTATTATAATAAATAAGAGTTAGACGAAAACGTTTAATAGAAACCGCGCTAGAGACCTTTATAGATATAGTATATATTATATAAAATTATAATAGGAACGGGAGGGGAAAGATAATAAACCTATTATTACTAAATATAACGGGAGTATTCGATAATATTTTATATAAGAAACTATTATATAATTTACGGATAAAAGATATACCGAGTTTAATCGTCGATTAAATAATAAACTTTCTATCGGATAAAGTTATATCCGTAATATTTAAAAAAAAAAACGAGTATAATAAAGGAAGTAATAACGGGTATTTTATAAAAATCGCTTATTTTATTAATACTCTTTCTATTCTTTAATATACTATTAATCGAGGAGTATATTAAAATAAACTTATTAATATAAGTTAAAAGATTCGTAGATAACGTCTACCTACTCGCCTATAACGAGAGTATAAAGAAGAATTATACGAATTTAAAATAAATCTACGATATTTACTTAAAGTAGATAGTTATTTATAAAGTATTATTTACCCCCTAAAAATACGAGCTAGTTTATATATCTCGAATACCGAAGAAGTTTAATATAAAAATAATAATAAATTTTAAGAATATAATTATCGAACCTAAAGCGAGTATTAAGATCTTAGGGCTATATATCGATTTAAAATTAAAATTAAAATTATATTTAACCTGAATTAAGATTAAAGCGGTTAATTAAAGCCGCGCTATAAAGTACCTAGTTAATTCGATATAGGGCGCTACCTTCGCGAAATATAAAATAATATATAATATAATAGTTAAACCGATATTAATATTTATAACTCCGATATAATATTAATTAAAAGGAATAATAAAGGTTATAAAGAGATATATAAGGAAATTAATAATTATCTAGAATAATTATTTTAAGACGGTCCTAGGAGTATTTAAAACTACTCTAATTTTAATATTTAAAACCGAGTTAATAATCGTATTAATCGACCTCTAGTTAAACCGCCTAGTAATATAATATTAAATAAATCGAGGGACCTATTTAATTATAACTATAAAAAATATACGGATCTAAAATAAACTTTAGTATAGGGGAGGGAGGTAATAATAAATACCTCTAATATTAATAATAAAGAAAAAAACCTAGGTAATTCGCGCCTTAAGATTTAAAAAATAATATAAAGTAGTTATAACTATAAAGAGGAGAAAAAACTAAATAAATTTAATCGAAGATATCGAAGAATATTAGGATATTAAAGTTATTAACTAAAGAGTAAAAAACTAGGCCCGTTAATAATAACTAGATAAATAAGAGAGTTATAAAATAACGATTTTTATATAAATTATTAACCCGGCTTAAAAGGGAGATTTATTCGGGGACCGGTTCGACTATTATAACTAGTTAAAAAAAACTAAAAACTCTATAACGGTATAATTAAAATATAATAAAATCGGATTAAATAAATTCTTATACCGAATAAAGGTACCTATAGTTCGTAGCGTTAACTACTAGTATAGATAAAGAAAATAAAGTATAAAGTATATACTATTATTTTACTCGGAATTAACTAGGGATAAAGCGGAGCTTATAGAATAAATAAATATATATAACTTTAGGAAAATATTAACCTAGGCCTAAAATATACGTATAGCCGCGCGATAGATAATAAGGACGGGGTAACTCGGTTAATTCTCTTTTATTAAAAAATAATTAATATAGTTTAAACTATTATTAGGACCTAGCGATATACCTAGGCCTATAGAGAAAAGGAAGAAAAAGAAAAAACCGCCGGCCGGAGGGCCGTAAATATTAATTATTTAATAAATATATAATAAAGCGGCCTATAGGCCTATAAAATAAATAAATAAAATTAAGAAAATTAAAGTAAAAGGGAAACGGAGGGAAGAGATAAATAATATTTTAAAATAATTATAATTATCGGCTACTAACTAGTAAAAAGAGGAGATAAATTATCGATAAATTAAAGTTTTTAACCGACGAGGTTTCTTTAGCGACTAGTAAAAACTATTAATAACTTTATTAAGAAAGTATTCGCGGAACTCCCTTATTAGTAAAGTAGTTTTACTAGAGTAAATATATAAATTAATTAATTAATCAATTAATTATAACTAGTTAATTTTATTATTAAATTTATTATATCTTATTATAACCGGTTATTTATATTACGGGAATTATTATACTCTCTTTATTTTATAATTATTATTAAATTTATTTATTTATTACTATTATCGCGCTCGGCCCCGGCGCGTATTATTTTAATATAATAAAAAGTTATCTAAAATTAATTAAATTATCTAGGATATAAAAAGTATACCCGTATTGATTTATTATACTAGTATTAATAATATATTATTACTAGCTAAGAAATTTATTAAATTTTTTTATTATTTAAATAATATATTTAAATATTAATAAAATTAAAAAGTCGCGCTTAAAATAGAAAGAATTTAATAAAATAAATATTTAATATTTGAATTTAAGGAGTTAATCGAGATTTAAAATTATCTAGGCTTCGGCGAATAAATATATATCGATATTATTATATATTAAAGAGACTTTAATTAAATAATTAAAATTAAAAATAATTTAAATAATATATTACCTCTTAATTTATAAAGTTAAATAATAATAATAATAATAATAACTAGCTCGAATATTATTGATAAGGTTATATTCTATAAAATAGTAATAATTGATTAATTAGCTAGCTCTTCGTCGTTAACGAACTAGAGTAATAAATAACCTTCGGTGCTAAGGAACTAACCTAGTATAATAAGATTAGTATAATTATATTAATTATTATTAAATGAATAAAGTTATCGCCCCGATAGTATAACTATATTAATATTTAGAGCGTAGTACGGTATCTCTATTAAAACGAAGCGCTAGTATAAAGAGATAAATAAGTATTTAACTATTTATATTATACTAGTAAACTAGCTATAAACCCATTTATATTCCCTAATAATATTAGGTATATATTATAATTATTTTATAAATATCTATTTATCGTCTTCGGGCTTTTAACCCTTCTAACGAATAAAATATTATATAATAACGTTCTTAGCCCTTCCGAATCGACGCTATCGTTTATATAATAACTTTTCTATTTCCTATTCGTCCTCGTTATTAACGATAATTAATAGCGGCGCTATTATATATTTACTATAAGGATCCGCGTCTAGTACTATCGTTAATTCGAGGTAAACTACCGAGATTATATTATAAATAACTATTATAGGTAGTAGCTTTAGGCGGTATACTAGTCTTTTAATTTATTCGGTAACCTCGAACGAGCCTATAAACTATTATTTAATTTTTTTCGACAATATACTAACTATTTAATATCCGCGGTATAAGTATAAATATACTAGTTCACCGACTTTAAAGAATATTAACTTATAGTAGATATCGTATTACTCTTTTATATAAATTAAAATAAAGATAATAATATTTTAAATATTAATATATTTAGGGTAGTAGATAATAGTAGGGAATACTTCGATTTCGGTATTAAACTACTATTTACGGAAGGCTTTTATAGTAGTATTTATAATATTTATCTTTATTTCCGTAGTCTCGTTTTATACTTAATTAAGTATTTCGGTACCTTAGAAATCTATATTAAGGAAATTAATCTTTATTTATATAATATATAATACTTCGCGGAAGGTTTCTATAGAGACGTTAATAACTTCGGTCTCTAACGTACTACTAGCGCGTTAGCGCGGTTATATAAATATATCGGAAATATTAAAATCTAAAAGTTCGAGGTTACTAATATATAATAAATTAAATAATTCCTTAATTTTAAAATTATATAGAATTTTAATAAATATTAACCGAGTATTATTATATTTAATAGAGTTATTTAGGGCGGTAGAGAGTTATAGTAGTACTATAAACTATTTATCTACGTCGACTATTAATAAGAAGTATTTTAAGGCGATTTCGATAATTTCGTTTAACTTCTCGAACTACCCGTCCGTCTAGGGGTAATAGGTAGTAGAATAAAATATATCGATATTTAATTTAATTATAATTTACTTCTATAATTATCCGATAAATCGATAGTCTCGGTTTAAAATAATAGTTAAGGGTAGACCCTAATTTAATAATAAAAGTCTAGTTAATAGTCGACTAACCTATTATAAACCGGTCTATACTATTTAGTTTATAATAAGTATTACGGCCTTACTAAATTTATATATAGTTAATATTATATAGTCCTCGCTAGTAGAAGCCTTTAGTAGAGCGAGAATAAAATCGATAATTATAATTTTAAAGAGCTTATAAAGTAAATAGATTAATTAAAATAAATTATAGAGTTAATATCTAGGTATCTAGTATAATTAATAACAAAAGTAATACCTAAGGTATTTATATAGTTTCGTCGATATATTAAATATATAGATACTATATACGAGTTTCTTATAAATCCTAGTATAACTAGGATATCCTATTTTATTATAAACTTTTTAGAAGACTTTATATTCTAGTACCGTCGGTAAATATAGACGAAGTTTATAACTATATTCGATATCGTCGAAATAGAGTAAACCGTTAATAAGTTTATATAGTAGTTTTACTATATTTTCACCGAGGGCGGTATTCTTTACTACCGTAGTTATAATTTTGGTCTAGTATAGTTCTATTTCGTAATTACTATATATACGGCCTTTGAAATCGTCGCTAACGACGATAATACTAACTAGAAAAGCCGATAGTATATTAAGGATTAACTTATTAGTTTCTAGGCGGTATAAATAATTAATAAAGTATAATAAAGTATTTAGGATAATATTCGCTTTATTAAATTTATACCTTAATTTAATTCGAAACCTTTATAAATATTCGGAGGTACGGATTAGTCTAAAATTTAATTTCTTAATAGAGGTAGTATTTATAGAAATCTACCGTATTATACCTATAGTAGAAATATAGTCGGTATAGACGATTATAGTACTATTAATTATTTTAATAAAATATCGAATCTTCTTTATAATCTAAACGATACTAGTTATTTCTAGTTCGGTTAATTAATATTTTATCTTAGTAGAAATTAGCTACCTTAAAAAAATAGGATAAATTATAATAATTTCTACTTCGGTACTTCCGTAATATCGTTGTCTTTAATATAGTATATATATATACCGAATCCCTACTCTTTACTAGTATTTAGATTAATAAATAATAGTCTCTTTAAATTAATATAATATAGTATAATAAAACTAGCGAAGAGCTCCTATAAATATTTATAAATATTAAATTCCGCTAGCGTAGGCGTATCGATAAAAGATCTTTTTATTATAAATTTACGAGTATTACCCCGTATACTTTCCCCTTATATATTCCGATAATATTAATTTAATAATATTTTACGGTCCTATAAAGATTTAATTATTATTATATAGTATAGAATATATTATTTTAGGTAGCCCGTTATTCTAAGATACTACTCTAGCGCTTAGAGTATTCGGGGAAATTAAAGATTCCGTATAACTATTAGTTTATCCTTAGATATAGTAAGGCCTAGAGCGTTAATATATTAATTTAGAAACTAGGTTAATAAATAGTTAAGGAAAGATTTTTTAATAGAAATATAGAAATTTATACTTAATAGTATTTGGAATACTAGTATTAAATACTCGACGTATTCTACTAAAGATTTAGAGAAGATAGCGATATTATCTATATATACTCGATAGAATTTTCGATATAGACGAAGTATACGGTCGATTATTCGCTAAATATAAATAGGCGAGTTCCGGTAGTTTATAATAAAGATATTAAATATCTTTTAACCTCTATAAATAACTATTATTAAATAATATCGGTAATATCATTTAACCCACTATTAATAGAAGAATATAACGGCGTCGATTATTAAAATATATATAGTATTTATTAAAAATACTAGGATTTCCGTCTATAAAGGAACTAGATAAATATTAAGTATAGTAATTTTATTTAGAGCTCTAATATTTATAACTATATATTCTTTAGGCCCGGATAATATATCTTTCTAAACTATAAAATATAGGAAGGAGAAAGACGTTATTATAATAGTTTATTCTATTCTTCTCTATTAATATAACTCGTCGAAGGCTTCGTTAATTACTTTCTTATTCTATTTATTTAATAGATATATACGAGTTTAACCGGCCTTATAGAGCTCTTTCTAATTATTAATAAAAAAAATCTCTATCTATTTAGATTTTAGGATATTCGCTATATTTCTAATATCTTTCTATAGATCTAGAAACGAATCGACGACGTCGGTAATTATAAAGGCGGAAGTATCGTTCCTATAAATCGTAGTATTTATAAAGTATAATATCTTTAGTTAAAATAAAATATTCGGTGTTATAAAAGTCTCTTTTATATTTTAAAAGAGATTTACCGAAGATAAATTTAATAAAGTAAATATTAATTTAGAAGTCGCTAGACCCGGAATATTCGATATTATCGAATTAAATATACGGGGAGTTATTACTATATTAAAGACTATTATTATAACTAAACCGGCCTTAAAATAGAATTTAATTAAAAGTTTCGATATTAAAGTCTTCGGTAACTTTATAACTAAATTAGTATATAAAGTATTAATTTAGAAGTATTTAATTATTTCGTATTTAACTATTTTTCCTAACCTAGTATATCGGTTAATAATTATAAAAAGATTAGTATTATTCCGGATTATAATTCTATCTATATTATAATTAATAATATACGCGGTTACTATTAATATATTAAGTTAAGAAAGTTTAAATAGTAAATTACGATCTTAGAGTAAATCCGATTTTATAGACTTAACTATAATAACTATATCTAAATATATTAATATAGTATAGCGGAATTTATTAATTATAATAATATTTATTCTAGTACTCTTCGTAATTATAGAAATAAGGACTTAAAGGTTACTATAAAATATAATAATAACGAGATCTTTACCGGTATTAATTATAATTCTTTTTAACTTTATAATATTAATACCTATAAAAATCTTAATAGATAATTTGTCGACGATATATAGTTCCCTAGTAATTAAGGCGATCTTTCCGTCTTTACTAGGAATATATATAAAAATAATAACGAATTTATTAATATTATAATTATTTGATCCTAAACTACGGACTTTTATAATAGTAGGTATTTTACGGATCTCGACTTATAGGCCAAGTTTTATAAGCTTCGTTAAAAACTACTAATTTATAAGATTTATAGTATATTTAATATCGAAGTAAAATTTATAGAGTTAACCGTCTAGGTCTACTAAAACCCTAATAATAATATAACGATAACTACGAAATATATAATTACGGGTAGGTTTATCGGTAGATATAAATTTAATAATTTATTTCGCCGAGAAATTAATACTCGGCGGAGCGGAGTTTAATAAAGCGGAATTCGCCGAGGCGGAAACTATAATATTTAAAGAAGAAATCTTCGAAGCGGGATAAATTACTATAATTAAAGATTAATACTATCGAATATATATATATAATTTATTATTAGAAGAGAAGAGTTAATTATATATATAGTAAACTATTTTACTAGTAATAATAACTACTTTAATAATAAATTTTTAACCGATAAAAAGACTATTAACCGTTTTATTATAAAATTCTTCTAAATTAATAATATTATTAAGGTTTTCGCTAGCCCATATAGTACTTTAGTAGAATATATCTTCGTAGTTACTATAATAACTACCTTAATTTCTATTATAAAGGCCTTCGGTCTAGCGGAATAATTTTATAAATTATTCTTTATTTTAATTAATATCTTTAATAATTTACTAGTCTTTAATATAATAGGCCCTTTAAATCGAAAAGGGCTTTTTAAAAAAATTCTTATTAAAGTTTTTTCCTATTTTAGAGTTTTAGTCTTAGGATTTAAAAAGGAATATTTTCTACCTAAGTAACGAAGTTAGATTTCCGTTTATTATTTATAACTATTTTATAAGAGACTATAAATAGTTAAAATTCTACTATTATTATTAATTAATATTATTCTATTAAGGCTGAAAAGAAGACGAAGAAAACGAAAAGAATCTATATAAATTATTTCCGTAAAGAGGCGCACTATTATATAAAGATCTATAATCTCTACTAAAGCCTTCGGTAGGACGATAAAGAAAGAAAAGTTAACGAGAGTTCTAATATTAACTATATTATTAAGACTAGCGCTATCCGTAGTTACTATTATTATTACTACGGTTCGGTGGAACCGATCGATTATATTTATCTAATTTTCTAGATACTAGAGCCTACTATTTATATTTATAGTTATCGAGGTTCGTTAGAAAGTTATTAATAATAGTATTATTATCGGGCCTCTTAATATTACGCCGTAATTCGAAGTTAATTCCGTTATAAATAATATTAAATTAATTTTATAATAGTAATATTCCCGTATCTTTAATAGACCTTAAAATCTTCTATATATATTTATATAATTTACGACGATTACTAGTATCTCTTATAGAATAGTATTCTTTAAAGATAATATCGATAATTATATTCGAAAACTCTTTAAATCTTCCCGTTAATAATTAGGTTTATTCCGTAATATTAGAATTATTAATACTATACTTCGATAGTCTCTTTTCAGTATCGGAAAGTTTAGCGGTATATTATTTTAATATAATACCGCGAAAATAAATTTAAAGATTTTCCTATATTATAGTACTCTTTATAGTAGCGAGATCTTTAGCTCGCTCGATAAAGAGATATATATTACGAAAGTAAATCTCTTTATTAATATATTTAAAATTAAACCCGGTATTAATAAATTTACTATTATATATAGAGTCGAAGAATCTAAAGTTAACTATATTTTACTTCGATATAATAGAAATAATATTATCCCTTTAAGAGCTTTACGGGTCTTAAGGTTTTAATAATTTAAAAAGATTTAATAAAAATCCTATTATAAACCCTATAATAAAAGTTCGTAATTTTATAAACTATATTTCGTTAGTTTCTATATTAATTATAATAGGAGGTTTATAGTCGGGTTTAAAAGATTTTTAATAGATTATTTCTTTTATAGAAGTTTATCTAGTAAAATAACTACTAGTAGATTAATTACTATTTATAAATAAAGGTATTAATTTCGGCGGTAATAAAAATAATATATTCCTAGTTAATATAAGTACTTTAAGAAATTATTAAATTATTTAAATACTAATTTAGAAACGTATTATAACGATATAAATAATAATAATATTAACGGTTTAATCGCTTAGCTAGCTCGGTACCTTAGTAGACCTCGATTATACTCGTTACTTTTAAGGATTAAGACTACGAAGGGGTTAAATAGATCGGAAATTCCGCCGAATAAAATAATTAATAATATAATAAATAATATCGTTAACCTCGCCGGCGAAAATATAATTTAATTATATAAATTCGTCGAGCTAGAATATTAAAATTATAGTATTATAGCTAGCGATATTACTAGATACTATAATAATAACTTTACGGAAGTAAATAATCGACGATATTAATTTAAATTACGGAAGGCTTCTATTAAATACTTTTCGGTATAATAGAATTTTTATTATAGATTCTTTCTACTAGACTAAAATCTTTTAATAATAAAATAATTCGCTTAAATTCTTTTTTAAATAGATACTCCTATAAATAAAATAGAAATAATTATATATAAACTCTAAGAATAAAAATGAAGAGTATTTATATAGAAAGTAATAAGATTTAAATTAAAATATTTAAATTCTATTAAAGAGTTTTCGTTCGGGCCGCGGAGATAAGATACGGCTCTAGCCTAAATTAAATAATAATAACCTAGTTTCTCTACTTCCGGTAAAGATAGATTTTAACCGATTTTATTAAAGTACCTCTACTATAGAAAGTATAATAAGATAGAATCCTATATAAGCGAATAAGTCTAAATTATAAATATAGTTATTTTAATAGTTTGGGTATATTATAATAAAAGACTTCTATAAATAAATTATTTAGATAACTAGCTTAATAAAGTATTTTAAAATATAATATTCTTAACCGGCGTAGTAGGACTAGGTATAATAGAACTAGTATAATAATTATATAATTAAACTAACTACTTCGATTAAGAGGAAGAAAATAGTACTCTTTACTACCGAACCGAATTAATAAAAGAAATAAGGTATGGATAAAAAGAATATTATCGAATAATTCTAGTTCAACGAACTAATACCGTTACTATAGTAGGCTAGTAGATCGAGACGTCTATTTAATAGGATATAGTATTTAAAGATATCTAAATACCGTTACTATTAATTAATAAAGTTATATTCTATAAAGTAGTAATAGTTAATTAATTAACTAGCTCTTCGTCGTTAACGAACTAGAATAATAAATAGCCTTCGGTGTTAAGGAACTAACCTAGTATAGTAAAGTCGGTATAACCGTATTAATTATTTTTTTTAAATAAAAAAATTTATATTATTTATAATCCCTCCTCTTTTCGATTTTTCTAAACTTTTAAAATCGATTATCTATTAAACTAGTTTTCATTAAGGAGGTTTATATATAAGATCCGGTTTTTAATAATCTCCGCGTATTTATTAAACGAAGAATTTAGTATAATTTATTTACGATTCGCGTTATTTTAAAAATATTAGATAGCTCGTTACTTTATAATAGATTAAATACTCGATTATCTCTTTTATATACCGGAGAAAGACGCGTATTATATAAATATCTTAAAAAATAAAAATTTGTAAAATAAGATTTAATATTTCTAGGACCGAGGTATAAATTTATTAAAAAATGAATTTATTATAAATAATAATCTTAGTTAATTATATCTTTTATTCTTTAATATTAATTTAATTTAAAAGATAAGTAGATTTACTTTTATTAAAATTTAAAATTTATTTTTTCCCTTTTTTATTCTTCTCTCTTCTAGATATTAATATATTATAAATAAAAATTTATTATCGCACCCGAAGGAGTTTTAAAAAAAGAAGTTATTATAAAAATTAATATCGAAAATATATTCGTATTTATTTATTATTTTTTATTTTCTTTATTTCGATATTAATTTATTTTCTTTATAATTTTAAAATATCGTCGTTCTTTTAATATAATTTATCTAAATCTAATTTACTTAATAATAATAAAAAGATTAAAAAGTCGTACGAAACTTTTAAACTTTAATAATAATAAAGATTATTTATTATTATTATTATAGAAATAGCCTCCGAAGAAGTTTTTATTTAAAAAGTCTCGCGAATCCCCCGAGTCTTTAAAGAAGTCCTCCGAGTAATTAAATTAAAAGAATAAATTCGTATTTAAAGAATCCTCCGAACTAGTTATTAATAATAAAAATATTAATAATAAAAATAATAAAAATAATAATAATAATAACGGGGTTAAAAAATAGAAAAGAGAATTAATTATAATATAATTATTAATTAATATCTCTTTTAATAATATTATATTTATTAATTATTTCTTTAATTTCAAAAAACTTAATAAGAACTATTTATACGAATATATTTACAATAATATATAAGAATATATTATTATATTTACGAAAATCGTTTACTTTAATAATTCTCGCGGTAATAATATAATAATAATTTCTAGAATATTAAAATTAAATTATTATTAATAATAATTTTATAGATTTATAATTCTATTAAATAACGAAGAAGATTTAAGATATTATAATTTTCTTCTAAATTATATAAATAAATATAGAAAATAGAAAATTTATACCTTTATTTATTAAACTCCTTAATTAATTCTAATTATATAAAGATTTATAAAGTTATAAGTACTATAATATTTTATTATTATTTATACTAGAAATAAATAGAGATTTAACGAGAGTAGAAAAAATAATTAATAAAATCTTAATATTATTACCGAAATACTCCTACGGGCTCTAAATATCCTACGAATTAAATATTCTACGAATATTCATATTTACTAGGTTTAAAGATTAATTATATTAAATTAATTAACGAGTTTAAATTATTCTTTATCCCGCCGCCCGATCTCTATTAGTAAATCTCAAAAACTCCTATTAAAACTTTAGTTACCGACCGCGCGGATAGGGCTAGTAGTGTCCTACTAGTAGCTCTAAGTTACGGATAGAGCTAATAGCGTCCTATTAATAGGTTTAGTAAATTAGAGGTCCGGGTAACGTTCTATTAATAAATTTAATAACTCGGGGTTATTATTAATAAATTTAGTAATCTTTATTTACCGATACTATACTCCTAGTATAGTTAGTATCTATTATTTATAGATAGTATACTACTAGCCCCGATAGTATATCTAATTTACTAATAATATACTCGAAGTATATTTAGTAAATTAACTATATATTAATCTTTACTAGTATAATATACCTATTATTAAACTTTAAGTTTAATTATTATTTAATATCTAATATTCACTACTAATATTAATTATAAATTATATTATCGTAACTACTTTTTCCTTTATATCCGTTAGAGTTATTATCGCTTATATTCATATCTTAACCTCTACCGCCTCTACTAGTACCTAGTTTAGAATATTTATACGAGATATATTTAACCTTCGTATAATATTAATAAAACTTCTCCTTTTAATTATTATATCTTTATTATTATTAATAATACCTATTCTAGTTATAGTAGTATTATTAATAGTAAAGATAATAACGAAGAAAATATCGACGACGTCGATAATATAATTAGTAGGTTAGATAGCGATAAATAATTTAACCCTATAAATAAAGAGTTTATAACGGTTTAAATATAGCCCGGTATTCTCGTTAATAATAATATTTAAAACTTTTATATCTTTATTTTTAGATTACTTTATAAACTATCTAGAATACCCTAAAAGCGGACGATAATCGTAGGAGATTATAGGATTTTTCGTTATAAAGTATTTTCGTATAGTTTTTATCCGATTCGAATATCTACTATATCCGATTTAGATAGTTATTATATCCGACTCGGATAATTATCTCGTCCGACTCGAAAAGCTATTTTATCCGATTCGAATAATAATAGGATATCCTAGAATTTCTATTTATAAACGTTATAAATATTTAATTTATTAACACTATTAATAAAATAAATAAATATTAAATTAAAGGATTTATAAAGCGAGTAATATTTTATTTTTATAATATTAGGCCCGTAGATATAGTCTTTATTAAAAATATATTATTATTATCTACCGCGATATTTATTCGGTAATCTCTTCTTAAATAAGATTTTAATTAGTCTCCTTCTTTTTATATTAAAATACTATTAATATAAACCCCGTTAATAAATATCTTAAAAATAAATAATTTAATTATAAAAGCTAAGGCCTTTAATTTATAATATTTAATAATAAATACCGCGCTAATCTTCGCTTCGATATATTTTATAATAGATTTAGAGTTATTATTATCTATATTATACTCCTATAATTAATATCCTTTATATTTAACTCCTATTTTAATAATATTAATAATAATTATTATCTTCGTAATTATAATCTAGTGAAGAGGAAGTAATATCGATTTATATTTATAAATTTAAACTTTTATTTAGGCGGTAGATATATAATTAAGTTAAGACGCTATTTTATATAATTAAATTAAGGTTATATTCGCTTTATTTAGAACCGGATTTTTAATTCTTATTAAATTATTAATTTTACTACTCTTCGCCTTTATAATTTCGTTTAATATATAACCGAATATATTTATTAATCTCTACGTTATAGTAATTAGTTATTAAATATTATCTATTATAACCGAGATACCCGTTAGGTTATTAATATTATCCGAGTTATTTAAAAATCTCTAAGCCCTTAAAGCCTAGTTAAAGAAACTATTAATATTATTATATTAATTAAATAAAACGGGTACGGCTCTAAGACTATCGTCGGAGAAAAAGAAATAATATTATTAATAGATATAACTTCGGTAGCTAGAATATCTTCGGGTTTTTATATTTATTAAATAAAATAAATACGACTCTAAGGCTATTATTAAAAAAAAAGAAATAATAATATTAATAAATATAACTTCGGTAGCTAGAATATCTTTAGGTTTATAAATAACGCCTTTTTTTTTAAAAAAAGAGTATAATTTCGTTATTAATTTCCTCTTTACCTAGGGTTTTAGCTTTAACGGTATAATAAAATATTTATTCTACGATTTCTTTTTTATATTTTAAATTTTAGGGCTCGGTAATAATTTTACCCTCTTTAATCTTAATCTTTTTTATAATATTATTTTAGGTGTAATAATAACCTTACCCTTCTTAATTTTAATCTTCTTTATAATATTATTTTAAACTCGGTAGTAATTTTACCCTCCTCGGTTTTAATTTTCTTTATAATATTATTTTAAGCTCGGTAATAACTTTACCCTCCTCGGTTTTAATTTTCTTTATAATATTATTTTAGATTTAGTTTTAACTCTTTTTATAATATTATTTTTACCCTAGGTATATACTTTTATAATTTATTCTTTAAAATCGCTTTAATAGAGATCTCGGTTTAATATTCGATTATTTTTTTTATATATAAAATCTTTAAAACTTTTTAGTATTAAATAGATTTAAATAATAAAGTCTAGATATAAATATATCTTAAATTAATTAATAAATTTTCCTTTTTATATTTAGTCTAGGCTTTAATAATTTCTAAAAATTTTCTATATTTATTAAAAGACCTAATTCTCTTTATAATATTAGGATAAATTCGCTTTAGAAGTTTAATATATACGTCCTAAATAATATTATATACCTTATTAAAATTAAAGTATCTAGAGGATATAATATAATTATTCGAATAAAAAACGATTTTTAAAAACTTATTTAATATAGGTTATATTAATTTATATAGTCTCTTCCTCTTAAATAATATAAGGCTTAATTTACTATTAATATTAATATTAGATTCGGAATTAAATTTAAAAATAATAATATTCTTCTAGCCTAAGAGATTAAGCGTAATTATAAACTCGTTAATTAATATACTATAAGATGAACTAAACGTTAACGGATTTAATAATTTAAAAATTAATCGCGAGTCGGTTAAAATTTTACGAAATTTTACGAAATTATTTATTTTATTCTTTTTAAAAAGTATTAATTTAAGCGCCCTCCTTAATATACTTTTTAATTTATTATTTAAATTTTATTATTTCTTATATAATAACTATTAAAAGGTTTTTATCTAACGGCTTTAATAACTCCTTTAATTTAATATCGATATTATCCGTATTTTATTAAACCTCGTTAATAATACGTAGGAGGCTAGACGAATATTAATAAATATCTTTAAATAATAATAAATAAGGCTCGTTTACCTTTTCCGAATATAAGTAGTTAAATATTTAGAGAGCGCCGATTATAATAAAAAAGTACTAAAATATTTATTATAAATACCGAGCGTAATAGTATAGGGTTTATTTAAATTAAAGAAAATATCTTCTTTTCTCTTTATTATAACGTAGTTAACTCGGGTATCCGGATTATTTTTAATAGAATAATACCCGAAGTTATAAACTTAGCGTTTATTATTAAATATTTAAATTTATTACTAAAGAGACTCGCCCTTTTATATTTAATCGGGCTTTATTAAACCGCCGATTATTCTTTCCTTTATTTTAATCTTCTTTATTAAATTAAAGATACTCGAATTAATAAAATTATTAATTAATATAAAAGTAAAAAGGTTAATATAATTCTTTATTTAAATATATTCTTTTATAAGATTTCGTATAAAATTAATTAAATAGGCTTCCGCTAGAATCTTTAATTTATTTTTAAAAATACGAGCCGGCCTTTAGAGCCTTTAATTATTATAAATATAAATTAATTACCTTTATTTTATTTAAATTCAGGGAGTTTAATTAAATTTAAAACTATAAATTAATTTCTTCTATTCGAAGATATATACGGATAAATATAGTTTAATAATTATTAAAAGGTATAAAATAATAACTAGTATAATATATAATTTATAAAGAAATAAAAAAGTAAAAGTTTTTAAAAAAACGAATCCGAGGAAATAAATAAATTAAAATAAATAAAGTAGAGATCGATAAAAAAATATTTAGTATTAAAGTATTATATATTTAGTAAAATAAAGCTCGTTATTACTACGGAGTAAATAATTTAACTAGATCTCCGAGGCGCCCTATATTCGTTATTAAATAATAAAGATACTATTATATTATAAACGTAAATAATAGTATAAATAATCTAGTTATATTATAATTAGATATAACGAATAGTACTATAATATAAATAAATAAAGGGAGAAAGATAAAAGGTATATAAATTACTTTTTATTTAAATAATTATATTCCTTTTTAATACTCGTCGCTCGGTTATACGAGGTCCTTTATTAACTCCCGGCGTTATTATATTCTTTTAGGATTATTTTTATTAAAGGCTCCTAAAAGGTATAATATTTTAATAATATTTTAATTATATATACTAGTACTCCCCTAGTATTTAATTTTAGATTTATATTAATAACTTTAGTTTTCTACTATATCTTTCGTATTAGTTAGACGGAGGAGATATATATTATATAATTTATAGTTAAATAAACCTATAGATATTAAATCTATCGAAATATAATTTATTGGGAGATTATTAATATTATTATAAATAATAAAGAGAATATATAATTATTATTAATATTTTAATTTAAGGCTATTTACCCTAATAGAGGGGTTATAAATATTAAAAAATATTAAAGAATATTTAATTTAGAGGTAAAGTTTTAAATATTAAGAAATATTTTAAAAATAAAGATTATTATAAAGAGATCGTTATACTAAAGTAAAATAATAATAAATAATTTAAAAATTTAAAAAAATTTAAATATATATAAATTAAGGCCTCCGGTATAACGAATATAAATAAATAAAAATATTAAAAGAAGTAAAATAAAGATCGATAAAAAGATATTCGGGGTAGAAGTAATATATATTTAATAGTATAAGATTTATTATCGCTACGGAGTAAATAAATTACCCGAATTTTAAAGCGCCTCGATTATAATAGTTTCCGAGAGGGGCGACCTCTTCGATATAACCTCCCTTCCTACTTTTAGTCCTATAAATAACGAAGATTAAGAAATATATTTATTTTCTACCTACTAGAAGATATTATAAATATATTAATATTAAATATTTAAAAAGTTATTAACCTATTAGTATTAACCTCTAATAGTATAAATATTATAAATAATTACGTCGAAGAGTATAACGTAGACGGTACGTAGTAAAATATTAATAAAAATATAGTAGAATTCGGCGATTTAGAGTCTAACCCTACCGTAAATAAATAATAACGTTATATTTATTATTAAATAACGAAGTTAGGTTTAAAGTATTCGAATTTCTTCGATTCTTTATTCGTTTTATTCGGCGTAGATATACTTCTTAAGAGTAACTTCTAGTTTAAAATTAATAAAATTATAATAATTATAATTAACTAGAAATATAAAAGGGGGGTTAAAAACTAGCCTAATTTATTAAATAATATTTATTATAACTTTAATAAAAGTATATAATAATATATAAGTTTTAATTATATCGTAATTAATCGAGTAAAAAATAGTATAATAATATAAAAGGGTAAAGGTAAGAAGATAAAAAATAAATAAATAAATTTTTACTCGCGTAATTATCTCTTTTTTTAATTATTTATCCGTTTAAAACTTTATTCGGGGGAAAACCTTTTTATCGGAGTATTTTAATAAAAAGAGGAAATATAATAAAAGTATTTACCCTTAATTATTAAATTATTTAAAGATTAATAAATTTTTATTAAAAAGGGTAATTACCTTCGAGCTATTATTATATAATATAATTTTAATAACGTCTTCGGATTTAGCCTTTACTTCGGGTTTATATTTATTAAAAAAAATACCTCTAAAAAATATCGAGGCTTTAAATAATAATTCTTTATATATATCAAAACTTTTAATTTCTAGGCCGATATAAATAAATATAATTAAATCGTAGTTAAAGTTATAAATAATTATTAATATTATTTCTTATATTTTAAATAATATATTTATTTTATAATATCCCTTTTACTCTTTAACTCCCTAGGTTTAATTACTATAATAAACTCCTCTCTTTTAATCCTTTATATAATATTATCCTTATTTTATATATTTATATCTATACTCCGTTATTCGCTATTATTCTTATCTCTTTATATATTATCCTTCCTCGATAATAAATTAATTATATTAATTCGTATAGCGATCCCGTTTTTATTTATAATATTCCCGAATATAGGCTCTTTATACTTTCTTTTTTTTATAAAATTTATATCCGTAATCCCTAAAATAGCCGGTCTTAATATATTATTAATTTAGGAGGTAGTATTTATATTTATATTATTACCCCGGTTATTTAGAATTTAGTATCTTCGATTATAATAAAATAATAATACCCTCGATTCGTTTCTTCGACTTTATCCTTAAACCCGATTTAGGTAATTCGTTATCCGAGTCGGATAATAATATAAACGATTTAATATCTAAATTAAATAATAATATAGGTGATTTAATATCTAAATCGGATAATAATATAATTTAACTCGGATTTCGTTCTTTAAATTACTTTATTAAGTCTTTATCTATTAAGGCTCTCCGTTTAATACTTTAATATAACGTCGATAGGACCTAGGTTAGTACTTATAGAGAGGAGTATTAAGGATTAAAGGATAATAGGCTTCGTATTAATATAAGATAAAACTAGATAAATTTAATAAACTTAATTAATAGTTTAATAAATATTTATATTTAGAATTTATAATTAAAAGTTTTAAGGGAAGTTAAATACGAAGTTTTTATCTACTAGGAATATACGTAGTTTATATAATAGAAGGAAATCGTACTAAGAGTAATATACTTTATATACTCGCGATTATAAGTATAGTAAGTATACCTTACTCGCGATATTTATTAATATAAATATAATGAGTATACCTACTAGTACTATAGTAGGCGTAGTATTTATTACGATTTAAGGATTATAATATTATCTTCTCTTCCATTAAGTTTTAGTCCTAAAAGTTTTTTAATTTCGTTATTATATTATTTTATAAAGTTAATTTTCGTAATTTAATATCCTATTAAAAGGAATTATTAAATAATTTAAGAGATATTAGCGCCGTAATATATTTATACTAAAATTATATAAAAGAATCGAAGGCGTACCTTATCGGGGAGTTATTAGAGAAATATATAAAATATATTCGCTTAAGGCGAGATTACGATCTCGTTATTTCTTTATTAACGTTAAGGAGAATTCGTAATAAATATTTATAAATATAAAAGGAAGTTCGCGAAACTTATATTTAATTAGCCGAGTAGTATATTTAAATAAATTATTTTAAATAATAGCTCGAGTACCTAGAAGATAAAGAGGAAGGATTAGTAATTACCGAATAAAGGAATATTATAGAACTAGAGGAGGACGAGTAACGAATTATTAAAATTACGAAGATATTATCTAGCGACCTTTTATTTAATATTTCTTTTAAATAATTCTAAATACCCGCTAACTTTAATTAGTTAAATATCGTTTATTTTTTTTATAATTCTAGTGGAACTCCCGGAGGAGTTATCGATAGTTTATAAAGTTAGCGCTAGGCTCTTATATATTCTTTATTTTATTATATCCCTTTTATTTAATAAGGTAATTTTAATTCTCTTTATTTAGAATCTTTTCTACCTCGAACTCCGTTTCTTTTTTAATTTAGAAATAAAAAGTATTTTATAAAGGTATCTTAGAGTTTACTAGCTTTAATTAAGAGATATAGAATATTAAATATATTCTAGCGTCGGTTAGAAGGTTTAGTTTATAGTTAATTAATCCCTTACTCCTCTTAATCGAAAATGATTTAATTTTAATATAGTTTAGTTTCTTGCTCGGTCTCTTATTTATTATATTTTTTATTAGGAGGTATATTTTATCCCCCTCCTTTAACTAAAAATACTCTTTTCGATATTTATTTACTATCGATTTAATCCGAGTATTCGTTAATTTAATTTAGGTTTATATTTCCTTATATAATATTTTTATATTAATTATATAAACTAGCGCCTTATACGCGTTAGGTCCCTATTTTAGATTTAAAAATATATTAATATATTTATTATAATTCGCGAAGAATAGTATAAGTTTCGTTATATTAGACTACGCGTTATTAAACGCTAGTTAAATTATAGGTAGAAGTCTTACCTAATTATTCTATTTCTTATTTACGTAATATCGTAGGTATATCTTTATTATTTAATTTATCCGCTTTATCTACCTATCCGTCTATAGGTAATATACGGTTAATATTCGTAATTTAGTTCCGATAGTATTAATTAATATCTTCTAATAGTTAGAGGTGAATTATTTATTTCGGTTAAAAGTAATTGATTCAGGTATCCTATAATCCTTAATAAATCGATCTAGTAATACGAAGGTAATTTATTCGGCCTTATAAATTTCCTTAATTAATATTATTATTATATATTTATTAAGTTTATTATAGATTACTATTATAGAGTTAAAGATTTCCGACGTAATAAGGTTCTTTGATTTTAGTAATTTAATAATAAAATCTATTATAATATCGTCCTACGGTGATTCCGGTACTAGGGCGAATTAGATTTAACCGTATTTAATATACCTTATAGACTTATTCTACTAGTATTCGATATATTTCTTAATATATTTTTTAATATGCGATTTTAGTCCTAGCGCGTCGTATTTTTTATAGATAAGTTTTATAGTCTTAGTAACTCTAGGGTATTCTTAGGTTAGATTATTATAATAATCGCGAATAATTTCTTTAAAATAACCTTTAGGAAGATACGTCTTTTTATTATATTTTAATAGTTTAGTTTATAGTTACTAACTTTTTAATATAGTAGTTAAGGTATCGTTTTCGTATTCTTTCTAGATAGTATTAATAATTCCGGGAATAAAGATATATAATATTACTACTAGTTATCGTATTAAGACTAGCGATCTATCCTATTATTAAATAAGAACTAGTTATATTATTATATTCTTATCCTCTATATAGTCCTCCCGCTTATTAAATATATCGGCGCGATTATTATTCTTTTTTAGAGTATAGAAAATTTTAAATTTATATTATTTTAATAGTTCTAATTATTTAATCTATCTTCGGTTTAACTATTTTATCGTTATAAAATTAAGAAGATTCTTATAGTTTATAAAGATAGTAAGGTTTAAATAGTTTTCTATATATACCCTCTATTATTCTAATACGGATATTACTACTAATAATTCCTTATTATAAATATTATAATTTTATTCTATTAATAATATTTTTCTTAAATAATATATAATAGGGTATTATTTATCGTCTCTCTATTAGAGTATATAAGCGTTTATTATTAAATTTAAAATATCGGTTTCGATTCGAGCTAGTTTGTTATTTCGAAAGGGATATAGTACCGGCGGTTTCTTATAGGCCTCTTTAAATACCTTAAAAGATTATTATTATTTTTTCCTTTATTAGAAAGTAATATCCTTTTTCGTAATATCCGTTAATAGTAAAGTCTTTTTAGAATAATCTTTAATAAACTTTTTATTAAAGTTCGTAAATCCTAAGAAACTTTATACCGTTTTAATATTATATAGTATAAATTATTCTTTAATACTCTTAATCTTTTTAGGGTTTATATAAATACCTTTAATATTAATTATAAATCTAAAGAATTTAATTAATTCTTTATGAAATTCGTATTTCTTTAGTTTAAGGAGAAGTCTAGCTAGTAATAAATAAATTAGGATATTCTATATATATTAAATATATTCTTCCTTATCGGTAGAGTAAATTAATATATTATCGAGGTATATAATCACCGTTATATCTAGGTATATTTATATAATATTATTAATTAATATTTAGTAGGTTACTAGTATATTAGTAAATCCGAAGGGTATTATTAAGTATTCGTAATAATTATATTTAGTTCTAAAGGTAGTTTTCTACTCCTCGCCCTTTTTTATTTAAATTAAATTATACGCGCCTCGAAGATTTAGTCGCGTAAAGATTTTTATTATTATAAACCGATTCTATAACTCGTTAATATTTAATAGAGGGTACTAATTCTTTACCGTAATATTATTTAACTTTCGATAATTTATATAAAGTTATAGACTTTTATCTTTCTTTATTATAAAGAGGATTAAATAACTTACTAGTAATTTAGATTCTCGAATAAATTCTTTCTTAAGATTCTTATCGATATACCCGCGAAGTACTCCTAGTTCTTTTTCTAATAAAGTGTAAATAGGTCTAAATATCAGCGTTTTATTAAATTCGAGTTCGATTTTATAATCCTATAATTAATATTTAGATAATACTTTTATAGTTATTTCTTTTTAAAAGAGGTATTTCTATTATTAATATTCTTTAGGGATATTAAGAGGTTCGTTTTTATTTTTAGAAACTTTAATTTATTCGCTCTATTAACTTTTTTAGTTAATATATATCGAGTCGGATCCTTATATAAGGTTATTCTTATACGAAGATAAAGTATTATAGGTTTCGACCGGGTTATAATTTAATTTCTTATTTATAACTATCCTCTATAGGCGTATAGGTATTATATTAACGATATCTTTAATATACGGAAGTATAAATACTCCTCTCGTTTAATTTATTATTAGATTATATTTCTTTAATTAAGGTATTCCTAGAATAATATAATAAATAGTTATTTCTACTATATCGAAGGTAATTTCCTTATAGTAGTATTAAATAATAACTAGTAGTAGGAATATTTTCTTATTTATTCTCTTTATTAATAATTTCGACCCGTCGGTTAATTAAAACTTATATTATTTATTCTTTTCTCGAGTTAATAGGTTAGTTACCTAAATTATTATTCGAGATATAAAGTTATTAATTACTCTTAAATCTATTATTATAACGACCCTATATCCGTTGACTTTTACCGGTATTCGTATATATATACCGTATTAAGTTAAGTATATATATTATTCTAGGGTTAGTATATTAATCTCTTTATATTTTCCTTTAATATAAGGGACTAGTCTTTTCCCGACGAAGATAAAAATCCGTAGTACTCTTTAGACTCGAAGTACCTCTCGTAATCTTTAATTAAATAATAATATTATTTATCCTAATTATAATATTTCGTTTTTTTACTATATCTTATCTAGTCTCGTAACTATAATTATTATTCTTTATCGTGGCCTAGGAAGATTTAGTTTTCCCTTTTTTTAACTAAATACTACGGGTAATTATCTTTAGTATAGTTATTCTACTAACTATAACTATATCTTAGTTTTACGATATACTTTCGCTCTTTTAAATTATCGTAATAGTATTTATAATATTCGTTTAAATATATTAACTAGTATATTTCTTTATATCGTAGGTGATATTTATTATAGGTATAATTAATTCTAGACGTTTATCTTTTTTTCTTTTTCTCGTCTTCGGGTTTTTCTTTTAATATAATAAATTAGGTTTTAGAGTTATCGAGGTAGTCTATTATTTAAAATTATCCTTTAGAATTTATTATACTTTATTCTTATTCTTATTCTTCCTCTAAATCTTCCTTTAGAGTTTTATTATTATTATTATTTAATTCTTCGAGCTCTCGAATTCTTTAGGTAATCTTTTTTTAATCTCCCTTTATTTCTCGAGTAAATTATTAAGCGTAGAATCATTTTATATTAAATCTTTAGAGGACCCGGCTATACTATCCGGTATCTCTTTCTTAAGTATATTTAATTATTATTAATTTATTATATTTTTCGAATAATAGTTCCTAGTAATATAGCCCGGTTTATTATAGTTATAATAATTTATTATTTTTTTACCCCTTATTATTATTTACCCCTCTTTTAAAATCCTTTTATAAGTCCCTTCTTAATAAAATCGAGTTTTATTAATATATAGCTATACGGGTTAAGTTTCTTATAACGGTAATAATTAACTAAATTATATTCGTTACTATAAACTCTTAAACGTCCTTATCCGTTAATTCCTCCGTTATAACGTTTCTTTATTATATATTTATATAGCTTATCGTTAATCTTAATTATTTATTTTATAAATATATCGAGGTCCTTTATAACGGCTCCTATTTATATAAATTCGTCTTTTATATTATTTTTTAGTCTTTATCGATATATTATTATAAAAGTAGTATCGTCCTAGTCCGTAAATATTATATAATATTAGAACTATACCGAGTAATCGGACGTAGACCTTCGTTATATTAAATATTAAATAATACGGATTATTATACTACTTTCGTTAGATAGTTTAAATATACGGCGAATTTTAGTCTTAAACCTAAAGAAGTTCTCTATCTAAAGTTTTATTAATAAGTTATCGCTATTGTTTATTACTTCTATATAGCGCTTTAGGAATAATTTAACTTATTTCTATATATTACCTTTTATATAGGTTATTATAAAGATTATTTATTTAATAACTAGTATAGTATTTTTATTAAATATAAAGAATAGTTAAAATTATAATAGCTAGTCGTTAAACTTCTCGCGCTCTTTATAATAATAATTTAGTCGGGTAACCTTAATACGGTCCCTTTCTTCTATAATATTACGTCTTCTAGTATCGTTTTAGATATTTAGGGTTAAGGTCTTTATTAATCTTAAAATACTTATCCTAAAGATACTTAAAATATTAAGACTCTCCGTTTAATACTTTAGTATAACGTCGATAGGACCTAGGTTAGTATTTATAAAGAGGAGTATTAAGAATCAAAGAATAATAAACTTCGTATTAATATAAAATAAGACTAGATAAATTTAATAAATTTAATTAATAATTTAATAAACGGCTATATTTAGAATTTATAATTAAAAGTTTTAAGGGAAGTTAAATACGAAGCTTTTATCTATTAAGAATATACGTAGTTTATATAGTAGAAGGAAATCGTGCCAAGAGTAATATACTTTATATACTCGCGACTATAAGTATAGTAAATATACCTTACTCGCGATACTCATTAATATAAATATAGTAAATATATTTATTAATACCGTGGTAGACGTAGTATCTATTACGACCTAAGGATCGTAATATTATCTTTATATATTTCTTATTATAATAATTAATAGAAATCTTTTTTCCTTATAATATTAATATTTATAACTCTTTCGTCGCTTTATATTTAATTTATATATACGCCCTCCGTTTATAATTTAGGTATAGATTTCCTCGGTTACTCTTTAACTCTTTATAAAGAATTTAAGTTATAAATAATATTATATTAATTTTAATCGATAAATAAATTAATATAAAAGAAGTTCCTTCCTTTTATCGTTATAAATATAAGATAAATACTTTATTTAATATTCGGTAATCCGTAGAATCGCCGATTACCTAATATTCTAGGGTTAAAAGTATATAATAAATATACTCTTTCTATTTCTATTATTTTATAAAACTCTTAAACCTACTTTAAATATTAATAATTAAAGACTTTTATAAAGGTATTTTATAGATGAGTAAATTATTATTTTTAGTCCCTCTAGCCTAAATCTTTTATTTTTATAATAATTTATATTTTATTTATTAACCTTCCTTCTTATATAATAATAGGATTCGTTTCGACCGATTTTTATTCGCGTATCTATATACTATCCCTACGCTAACTATAATAATATAACTTTATATTTAGTTTATAGATTATTATATTTTTATAAAAATAATTTAGATTAAAAGAGTCCTCCCCTAATATCTTCTAATATATTATATTCTTAAAGATATAAATTAGGTAGTTATTAATTTAATTATAATCTACCTCCTATTTATTGATTTCGGTATTCGGTATTATTAGGCCTTATATAGACGTCTTTACTCGATTCGCTTTAATAAATATAATTAAACCTTCGAAAAAGCCCTTTAAGTTAAATATCTTCGTTATATTTAATACTATATATTAATAACGAGTATCGTATTTATAGATTTACCGTAAAATAACGTCTTTATTTATATTTATTTATTAATTTAATTTATCGAGGTTTAAAAGAACCCCGGTCTTTATAACTTTCTCTTCTTTTTACTTTCTCTTTTAATTAAATAGTATAATCTTTATTTTTTAATACTCTAAATTATCCTTTATAATAATAATTTTAATATAGTAAATATTATATTCTATTATTTACTCCTAATAATCGTCGTATTTATTCGTTTAATTATAGTAGTTTTTTAATAACGTTAAATATATCCTCTTTATTATTTAAATATTATAAAAGTCCGGTGGACTATATTATTTAATTATAGGTATTATATAAATAAAGATATAGAATTTAAGGGAATTAAAATATAACTCGTTTATTTTTTTATCGATCGGTCTATATTTCTTAAAGACTTCTTTTAAGAGATTAATTTTATTTAATACTATATTTATATACCTAAATATTTCTTCGTTATATAAATAATATTTTATAAATATAATAAAGTTAATAATCGCTCGTTTTATATATAATATTTCGGGTACCTTTTCTAATAATAAAGGGGTAAATACGGGTATAATTATTTATAAAATTATTTACTCTCCTCCCCCGTCTACTAATTAATTTTATTAAAATTTAGGAAATACTTTAAATTAATATATTTAGGTACGACTCGAAATCGACCGTCGAGTAAAGTTTTTATTTCTTTTTTTATTTTACCCTCTTTAATATATTAAGTTTATTAATTTAAAAGGTAATTTATTAGCCCCTTTATTATTAAAGTATATAATATATTAAATATTTAAATCCCGAAAATATTAACCGCGAAATAATCTTCCGCGAAGTTATAATAGTTATATATTATTATATCCGATAATTATTTAAGTATATCCTTATCGTAGGTCCTTTAAATATATAATTATTTTATATATTACTCCGGTATCCTTAAAGAATATAGGACTTTAAGGCGTAATTACTCGCGTTTATTTAATAATATTAAATATACTAGATAATATTTATTACTCTTAATAAAGGTAATTAAAATTTATTCTTTATAATCGCTAGATATAGAAGCTAAAATCGGATAATATTATCGAATTAATCCGTCCGTATATATAATATAAATCCCCTTCCGAGCGTACTCCTTAAATACTTTAAAATCACGCCGTTAATATAAATAAATAATAATTATAATTACGATTAATTTACCCTTTACTATAAGCCTTAAAATATAATAATATACTTCGGCTTTCGCTTTATTATAGATTATTAATATTAGGCCTAGTAGTATTATTATTAACCGAGTCTCTACTCGTTATATACTCCGTTTAAAATTATTAATAATAATATAAACCGGCTAAACCTACTAGTCTTTATATATTCGAGATAAATAAGTTTTATCCGATTCTATTATTACCGGTATAATAGTTAAGTTATTAAGTAGTTTATCCTATATCTCCTACTACTAACCGGTTATATATATTTTATTAATAATAAAATCTTTATTAAGATTTCGCTAGCGTATCGGTATATAATTAAGGCTCGAATTAAATAATATATATCCTAATAACGTTTTTATAATGAATATTATATCGAAGTAAAGAATAAAATATATTTTAGGCTCGTTACTAGATTTATTTATATAAACCTAAAAAATTTACCGGACCTAGTCCCTATCGGTATTATTATATTTTATACTAGATAATTTAGCTTTTAATAATAGGGTATTATCGAAATTATAGTATTTATAGAAAGATTTTAATCGACGGTTTTTAAAGAATTTATTTATAAAACCGTTAGAGAGTCGCGCGATATATATTTACTCGGTTATTATATAATCTATTTTTAATCCGAAGGGATAATAATTTATACCCGATTCGGATAATTACTCGGATAAAGATCTTAAGTCTAGTATATTTTTTCCTATTATTAACCTCCCCGTACCTCGCTCCGGTAGGTATTATTCTACCGATATAATTATTAAAGATAATATTATACTAGTATCGCCCGAAGTTATTATAAAGATCGTTTATTCCGCTATTTAGATTAATATATCTTAAAGATAATATATCTTATAGTCCTGTCAAGGTGTGTATACAGAATGTATAGTTTTATTAGTTTGGTAAAAGATGTTGATTATCTATAGAGGATTTGGCCCTGATATGCCAGAATCCAGCCAAGGCGCTAGTCCTAATATGGAAGTACCGAGGCTCAGTTTGGTAATACTATATTAGAGTCTACCCCGTGATAGAACGCCCCTTTTAAAAGAAAGAAGTTAACGCCCTCGTTAATACGCTGATATAGGGTATCGTAAGTAATGACGTAAATGGCGTTTATATATAGAACTAATAGAGTAAATAAATATATATAGTATATCCTTAGCTCTTGAACAGTCGGTACGGGGTAACCGCGGGAGTACCGTAGAGTTTTAAAGCTTAGCGTAGAGCCTTAAGGATTTTTCTTAGTATACTTTTAGATATTAATTCTGGCGACAGTAAGGTAAGGCGATAAGAAGGTATAGAGGTAACGTAGGCGAATAACGGTAGTAACTATAGTATTAATAAAATAGAGGCGTATACGTTTGGCGTTATAAGAGTATTAATAGGGAGGTACTAAATAGTCGACTTTTTTCGTATATAAAAGTAAGGTCTTAGCGTAAATCTATAGTCTTAGCGTAGTTTTTAAATAGCTAGCGAGTTTTAAAAGTAGTTATTTACCGGTGTTTTCGAAGTTAAAACTATTTTAGCGCGGTACTAGTCCAGATTCGGCTAGTTTTTATACTTAGTCTTTAATTATGACCTAATAAGTATTATACTCTAGATTATTAACGTTATTACCTTCGTCTTCTTCTAGTACGCCGTTATAGGCGGTACGTTAATATAACGTAACAATATAGACGGTATTTTGATATAGCGTAGCGTAGTGATTACTAAATAACTTCTTGTCGAATGATTTACTATTAAATAGTTTACTAAATCTATCCTTAAAGGGCTTATAGGGCTTATTGTCGAGTAGTTTCTAATTATCCTATTAGTAGGATTACTATTATTAAAGTTAAAAGTAAGGTGGCTTTTAAGGTAGTATAGGGCCGCGAGAGGAAAAGTCCTCTTAAATTAATACCTTACTATCTACGTCTTTAAGGAATTAATTTAACATTATTATTACTTTTAGTTTAGGGATATCCCGATATATATTTATATAAAATACGTTCCAAACGGTTAAAAACTAGGAATATATTAAGGTAATATTTATAGATTTAGCGAGGTATAGTATATTTTAAATAAATACACGAGGATAAATACCCTTTCGAATATCCTGGGGTATATATATAAGGGTAGCGATCTTAGTTATAACTATTAAGATTCTGATTTTAAATCGATCGATGAGGGTAGTATACCACTACTATAGATCGGATACGGTATTACGTAGGAGCTTTTTTTTAAGCTCTATTAGCTCGACTAAATACTATATTAAAACTAAACTACGAAGGTACGCGGGAATAAAGTTCTTAAGGGCGGCGTAGGTATTAGGCTTTATATCTACTATATCTTTAAATCTATCCATAAAAACGTAAACGTTTTAGTAGTATACGTACTTACCGGTATTCAGAACTGGGGCGTTATTTCTAGGCTTATACTAAGGGTTAAAAAAACCAACGTCTTTAGCCTTTAGTTTATCGTCTTTAATAGTAAACTATAAGAGGTTAGGAAACTCGACGTTATTATCTAGGGTATACTCTTCTGGCTAGTATTACTACTAATTAGTAAAATCGGTTAATATTTACTTTATAGCTTGGCTAATAGTAGTAGTAATTATTACTATTAATAATATAGCTTGCTCTACGGTAAAGCCTAGTATAAGACCCGGATTAGGGTTACGAGGAGGTATATTTTCTTAAGGCGGTATTAACTCCTATTACTCGGTGTTTAAACTCTTCTAGGAGCGAGTACTATAGTTAGAGTTACCTAATATAGTGATAGTAACGACAGGCCTACTAAAAGGGTCGTTTCTAGAGTCTATCGGATATAGAGGGACCGTATAAGTGCTGGTCTAAAGTAAGTAAGCGTTTTCTTATATTAAGGTAGGTAGAACCGTTAGGTTACTAATTAAATAAAGTATACAGAAGCGTCTTAATAAATAAAGTAATCGGTGTAAGCCGTTACTACTATTTATTAAGGTATATATATAGAATATATAGTTTTATTGGTTTGGTAAAAGATATTGATTATCTATAGAGGATTTGGCCCTAATATACCAGAATCTAGCCAAGGCGCTAGTCCTAATATGGAAGTACCGAGGCTCAGCCTAGTAATACTATACTAGAGTCCACCCCGTGATAAGTCCTCCGCGTTTTAAAATACTTATTCTAAAATATCGTTATCTATATAATTATCTAATACGTATTATTTTTCTAAAAAATACCTATACCTTTAACCTAAAAGCGACTTTTATTATTAATATCGTTTTTATTCTTTTCGTCTATATAAATTAAAGGCTTTATAGGATCTTTATAAAAATATATCCGTTTCCTATATATTTAATTAAGGTTATTAAATCGGTCTTTATATTATAATAAATACCTAGAAAAACTACTACTATTAAGATATTATTTTTTATAATATCGATATTATTAATTTATTCGTCCTAGTAATAATATAACCTAAGTTCTCTTTTCTTAATAAATCTATCGATAAAATAAAATATCGATTAATTTAAAATCCTTATATAATTAAAATCTAGGTAATTCTAGTACTATTTATTAATCATCCGAGATATATACGAACTACGTAGTATATTAGGTTATTCGTATATTAGGTTATTCGTATATTAGGTTATTCGTATATTAGGTTATTCGTATATTAAGTATACTAGACTTCGAAGGTAGGATTTAATCTTTAGAATATCGAGGAAACCTTATAAGGTCTTAAAGATAAATCCTTAATACTAGGTATAATAATTAACTAGTATAATTATAGTAATAAAATATTAATATTCTAAGAATATTATCTAGTTTAATATATAAAAGAGTATAAAAAGAAGTTATATATATTATTTTATTTATTTAAACGAGAAAGAGGCTAGATTAAATCTATATATTAAATATTAAAATTAAGGAAGGAGATCTTTCTAAAAGTCTATATATATTAATTAATCAATATACGAGAGTTGTTTTTTAATATTAAATTTATAGAGGCCTTTATATTATCCCTTTACCCCTTTATCGAATTTTTTATAAAACGTATTTACCGCTAAAACGGGATAATTACCCATTAATATAAGGATTCCTCCGTTTAATAAAGATATAATATATTAGCTTATTATATCCCTAGCGATTATATTTAATAATTATAATATTCTCGATTATAAGTAAATTCTACTACTTCTAATTTAAAGTATAATACGATATTAATTAAGAAATAATTATAGTTTAAGTTTACTACTATATTTAATAGTAATTATAAATCGTTAATAGTACTAGAGTATAGACCTATATAAATATTCCGATAATATAGTATTTAGTTAGAAGTAAATAGTCTTTTATATTATTTACTTTATTTATTTCTCCCGCTATACCTCTCTTTATAGTATATTAAATATAGTCTTAACCGACTCGGACGTTTTTTATTATCCGGCTACTTTTAAAATTTAAGAATTTATAGAAATAAAAGTATTAATCTTTAATAATAATCCTATAATAGTTTAAATATAATAATAATTTTATTAATTACCCGATCGAATATAATTCCGCTCTAATAAATATTTAGTTATATATACTATTAATTCGTATTTAATACGCGAATTTAATATTATTTTAATATCCGTTTCTAGTTATTATTATTTTATTATTCTTTACCCTCTTTACTTTTATTTAAACCTAGAATCTTCTATTTTATTATATTCTAGCGTTATAATAAATAGGATTTTATAAATATTAATATTAAATTTCAACGAGTTTAATATTATTATTTTAGCGCTACTAGTTATAAAATAAATAACGTATTTATTTATTTTATTTATCGAAAGTCGATTTATACTCTTTATTTATCCTTTCACCCCCCTTATTTATTAATTATATTTTATTATTTTTATTTATTAATTATATTTTACCCTCTTTATTTTAATTTTTATTAATAATATTTATTTTTATTTTATTTTCTAACGTAAATAGGTTATTTATTATAGTATTATCGATTCTTAACTTCTACGTTAATATCGGTTTAAATAATCTCCGATAAAATATTAAGAATATCGAGCTCGGTTTACGATATATACCGAAATTCTTCGTCGTAATTAGAATAAAGCTAGAGAGGAGAATATAAAATATAAAAATATTAAATAAAACCTTCCGTAATAATAAAATTAAGGTTACTCGTCGTTAAATTATTAATATTATTATTATTAATTTTAATTTATTTAATTATTCTCCTTTATTTAGAGATAAAGGGATACGGTAGCTTTTATATTTAATTAACGAAAATACTACTAAAGTTATAAATCGTTAAATTTAAATAAGAATCCGAGGAGTTATATAAATCCTTATATTCTAAAGTTAAAAGGACCGAAGACGATTATTCCGAAAGTAAACTTTATATAAAAAATTATACCTCGCCCCCTCGAATATTTAAAGATCCTATAACGATTCTCTTTAAAATCTTATATAGCTATAATAATTAAATCCGATTTATTTAATTAAATATTATCTTAAAAAATGATATAAAGAATAATAATAAACCGGTATAATTCCGGGTTAATTATATTAAATTAATTAATATCTTAATAATAAAGCCCTTCTAGGATAAGTAAAATAATCTATATTATAATAAACTCTAATATTCTACTCCTAGCGAATATATAAATATTAATTATAATAAGGACCTATAGAATATACTAGTTAATATATAATAAGGCGTTAATTTTAAATAATTTCTTTATATTATATATAGGCCTCTCCGTAAATTAAATTATCCTATATAACGATTAAGATATTAATTAATAGAATTATTAATATTAATAAAAGGTACCGGGTCTATAATTGGTTAATATATTTAAAAATATTATAATCCTTTCCCGCGAAGAGAAAAGGCTTAGTTAAAGAGGTTTTCCGTTTTTATTAAATATTTAAAGAAGTCTTTTATACTACCTCCTACCGTCTAGTAATTTTATTAAATAAATCCGCCCCCGCCCTCTCCTATTAAACGAATTAAAACCTTTATCGAGATATTATCCGATAATAATAAAGAGGAAGAAAAGGCGCCGGAAAATTTAATTATTAATTAATTATATTAAACGAGGGACCCGTCCTTATATAATATTAATATAAAGAAAATAACCTCGGCGAGGGTCATTAAAGTAGATATAATATTTATAAATATAAATAAATAGGAAACTTTATAAATTCTTTACTCTTTATTTTTTAATTCGCCTATAATTTATCTACTCCGTAGTTTTATTATAATTAATAAAGAGGACCGACCCTAATAAGATAATAAAATATAAATATTTATAAAGTAGTTATTCTAGTTAAAACCCGGTAATAAATCTATTTATAATATATATATTATACGAGGGTTAAAGTTATAAAAAATAATAAATAATAAAATAATACCTTTTAAACTATATATTTATTAGTTCTATGATATTATTTAGAGAAGGCGGCGGGCTAATTATTACGAAGGGGTTATTAATAATATTAATTTAAAATTTAATAAAGTTTATTCTTAATTTTAGGTCTCTTCTAATAATATTATTAAATCGAATTATATTAATATCCGATTCGATTTAGATACTTAATATTTTCCTTAACTTTATTACCGAATATTAATTTAATTTATATTACTATTACTCTAGCGTTTAAAAGAAATTTCGGGATCTCGAAGAATTTAAAGAATCCGTTTATTACGATAAATATCTTTCTTTATATAAGTTATAATTATAAACCGACGGCGATATTTATCCTTCTACGGGTCGACTAGATATCCGTTATTTTTATATATATAAATATAAGAATACTATTATTTATCTTATATAAAATATTATTTTAGTCGTTATCCTAATAAAAGTAATAAAGAATTAGTTAAAAGAATAAACTAAATAAATTAATATAAATAATAAGAATTTAAGATTTTAATACTTCTACGCCTAGGTTAAAAAGAAGTATCCTAATATTAATATTTAGCGATTTACCCCCGAAAACGTTAAATTATTATATTATAAATTAAACGGAGTCGTAAAACCTAGTTATGAAAGAATCCTATTTATATATAACCCCGTCTTATATAATATATAGGTTAAGAAGATTTTAAATCGACTAAATATTAACCTTAAATATAATTTCCGTATAAGATAAATCTTTATAAATGAATTTTATAAAATAAAGACTAAAACGGGTACCGTTATTAAATTTATTTAAAAGATTAAATAAAATATTAAAAAACGAGTTTTAACGAAATTTCTTAAAAGTAATTTTAAAAAAACCGAACTAGATAAAATATATAAATATAAATATTAATAAAGTTTACTTTTTATATAAAGTTTTACTATAATTTTATAGACTCGTATTTTAAAGAATTACGCGATTATAATTAAATTAATTAAATAATTATAATAACCTTAAGATTCGTTTATTAAATATATAATATTTTATAAAATCGAGGATATCGGTTAAAAGATAACGAACCTACTCGTTTATATATACCTAGATAAGGATATAGAAAAAGTAACTATAAATAAAATAAAAATAATTCTTAATTTTATCGAAATTAAACGAATACTTTTTATTAAAAATTTCGAGGGTACGGCCGAGTTTATTAAACTTCCCCTCTATAAAATAAAATAAATTTATTATTTTATTACGGAAATTTAACGAGAAGAACTTTATAAAGAGGAGTTATAAATTAATAAAGAAATATAAAAAGAATATTAAAGATTTACGGCGGGCGTTATAACGGCGGGTAAAGAAATATTTATAGTAATTATTAATAATTACTTTAGAAAGGCCTATAAACTTCGCGCCGCGGGAGTTATATTAAACTTTCTAATATTTACTCGAACTAAAAACCTAATATTAACGGATAGGGAGTTTTTTATAAATTCTAAATATAATAATAATAGACCCCGTATAAAGTTTTTAGAGTTAGAGGGAAAATAAAAAGACTAGAATAAATATTTATAAAATAATATTTATATTTATTATCTCGACTACTTTATTAAAAATACGCCTAAATTATTAATATTAAAAAAACTAATTAATCTACTCGGTTAAGATATTTATAATAAATTAAAGAGGTTAATTATTTTTACTAGTTTACCTATTATTATTTATATTATATTATATATAAGTTTAGATCTATCGGATAATATTTAATATAAAATTTATATTAACGTTTATATAATAACTAGAGAAATACTACTTTTATAAATCTCTATAATATAATTTATCCGTAAATTAAATTAAACGGGATAAAGAATATATCTAGTTATTTATAAAAGGGGATAAAATTCGCTTTCTTTTATCTATTAAATATATCCTCGGGATTAAAATAACTCTAATTTATACCTTCTATAATATTAATCTCGATATAAATTAGATATAATTCTTCGATATTTAATATAATAGGCGGATTACGCGCTTATCTTGAAAAAATAAGAAAATATATAACTACTATTTTATTTTAAAAGATAAGAATTATTTAAACTAGATAATATTAGATAAATAAATAAAGAATAATAAAATAAGGAAATAAATATATTTAATAATGGGAAAAGCGATAAAAAAATCCGATTAATACTAATAATCGAATAAAGAGGCGTTATTATAAGGGCTTTTTTTTATTATCGGCGAGTTAAAGACTTTATATAACTTTTCTTTAAACTATAAATAGAAGTTCTATATTACTTTTTTATAATTATAGGCTTAACGAGCTTTATTTAAATTTAAATTAAAATAAATAATATAATTAATAATATTATCTTTTTATTTATATTACCTTAACTAGATACTCTAGTCTATATTAATTAATATCCGGTAGAGATATTATCTTTATAATACCTCTATTATTTAATATAATACTAAATCTTTAAATAAAGTATTTATATCGTATATTACTTTAATATATTAAATAGTGGACCGTTCTAATATAATTAATATCTTAATACTCTTTTAATAACGAGGTCCAAATCGATAAAATATGAAATAATATTATATTTATATTTATCGTCGGTAAAGAGCTTTTATTAATAATCCTTACTAAATAGTTAATATAGATAATAAATATTTACTAGTATTTTTTCGTATTTTCTATAAATTAAAGATACTTATCCGATTTAGACGAGTCGATAATATATTAATATTATTTAGTTATCCGAGTCGGATATAATTTAGCGTCCGACTCGATATTCGCTAATTATATTTATATTAATATTATTTAATAGGCTTAATAGAGTATTTAAAATAATACCTACCTAGATATTATTATTATTTCTTATATATTAATATCGATATTCTTATTTATAATATCCTCTTTATTATTATTAATATATCTATTAATACTTAATAACCTATATCTTTATTTATATTATAGAAGACCTTCGCGACCCCGTTATTATTATCTCCTCTCTACCCTCCTTACCTCCTATTAAATTCTATATTAATATTAACCCTAGGAATTAGATAGTCTCGATTATTTCGCGTAGTTTTATAATTAAATAATTATACTATAAAGAAATACGGACGGTATTAAAGAAAGAGATAGAATAAAAATATATTATAAGTATATCTTTAGGGAGCCTCGAGAATTAGGTTAAATTTAATAAAATATTAAAATAACTAAATAAAATCTTTCTCTCCGTTTTTATATTTAAGATACTTTAGTTCTAGTTTAAAAACTATAAATTAAAAATAACTAAAAAGATTAATAATATATATAATTACTATTATAATTATAGACGGTATATTATATTATCTCTTTCTACCGATAGTTTTCTTTATATAGCGCGCCTCTTTACCTTTAACGAAACGGGCTTCTATATATAATTAATTTAAATAATAATTAATATACTTTTTTTCCCGTTTAAACTCTTAAAGGAGAAGAAGTTTTTAATAAATATTATATTAAATAAAATCGAATTTAGGATATTTAAAAAGGTCCTCCGCGAAGATAAAGTTTATAATAACTCGACCGATAAGATTATATATTATATCGACGATAATAATATCGAGGTTAATTATACTCGTAAGTTTAAAGTAGTTATATTATAAATATATAAAAAAGGCGAAAATCCTATCTTATTTATTATTAAGGCGTGTATATAAAATATATAATATTTTATTTTAGATATTAAACCCGCCTAGGCTAATTATAACGTAGTAAATTAATATATTTATATAAAATATAAAATATTAAATATATTATATATTTAAAGTTAATATATATTTTATTTAATATATATTAGTCGATTATAACTCCCTACCTACCCTTTTAAATTAAACCGTTAATCGCGTTATTATCTTTACTAGTAAATCATACTTTAATTATATATCTAGCTCGATTTAACTAGTTATTATATAATAAATATAAATTATAATCCGCGCTCGTTATTATTTTAAAAAGATAGGAAGGGGGTTCTTTTTATTAATAATAAAATATTAATTATACTACCGCCTTATTCGATAATTATAGATTAAATAGCGTGTCTAGTTTTATTTAATTATACTTCGGCCGAGACTTTAGCCTAAATTATAACGAATCTTGATTTATAAAATTATCGATACTTTTTCTAGGTACTCGAGTTAATTTATATTTTTATAATTTATTAATTATATTTTATCTTCTTTATTTATAAATTATATTTTATACTCTTTACTTCCTAACTCTCTTTAATTCTATTTTAATTAATTATATTTATTTCTACCTCGCTTTTTACCGTAGATAAACTACTTATTATAATATTAACGGATTTTTATTTTTATATTAAAATCGGTATAAATAACCTCCGATAAAATCTTAGAAATATTAAATTTAGTTTATATTATATACCGAAATTTTTCCCCGTAGTTAAATTAGAACTAGAGAAGAGAATATAAAAAATAGGTATTTAAAATAGAAATCTATATAATATTAAAATTAATCTTACTCTTCGTTAAATTATCGACGATATTATTATTAATTTTAATTTACTTAATTATACTTTTTTATTTAAAAATAAGGTAATACGATAGTCTATATAAAAATTTAATAAAATAATTATTAAAATCTATAACCCGTTAAAGCCTTAAACGAGAATCCGAGGAGTCGCTTTTATATTTAATATTTCGTTTTAAAATATATCTTTTTATTATAAAATCTTATATATTATTTCTTTTATTAAAATATTATTTTCTTTAAATCCTCGCGTTCTAAAGTTTAAAGGACCGAAGATAATTATTTAAAAAATATATTTTATATAAGAAGTCGCCCCTCGCTCCTTTAAATATTTATAAATCCTAAATCGATTCTCCTTAAAATCTTATATAGCCGCGATAATTAGATCCGATTTATTCGATTTAATTATATCGTAAAAGATAATATAATAAATTATAATAGACCGGTATAGTTCCGGGTTAATTATAATTAATTAATTAATATTTTAATATTAAAGCGCTTCTAGGATAAGTAAAATAATCTATATTATAATAAACTCTACTATTTTATTTATCGCGAATATATAAATATTTAATATAACGAGGGCCTATAGGATATACTAGCTAGTATATATTAAAGCGGTAATTTTTAATACCGCCTTTATATTATATATAGGTCTCTTTATTAATTAAACTACTTTATTTAATAATTAAGGTATTAATTAACTAAATTATTAATATTAATAAAAGATACTAGGATAACGATCGGCTAATATATTATAAAAACCTATACTCTTCTCGCGCGAAGAGAAAATATTTAAATTAAAAGCGTTTATATCTTTTTATCGAAAAATTAAAAAAGTCTTTTATACTACTTTTTATCGTTTAAAAACGTTATTAACCGGATCCGTTTCTATTTTCTTTAATTAAATAATTTTAAACCTTTATCGAGATACTTTTTAAATTATAAATTAAATAATAAAAAAAAAGAAGAGATAATATAAAGTTTAATTATTAATAAATTATATTAGACTAGGGACCCGTCCTTATATAATATTAATATAAGGAAAATAGCTACGGCGAGGGTCGTAGATATAAATATAATATTAATAAATTAAAACGAGCGGGAAACTCGGTAAATTCTTTACTCTTTATTTTTCGATTCGATTATAATTTATCTACTCCGTAGTTTTATTATAATTAACGAAGAGGACCGGCCTTAATAAGAGGATATAATATAAATATTTATAAATAAATTATTTCAACTAAAAAGCGATAATAAGTTTATAAATAAATATATATATTATATAATTATTAAAGTTATAAAAAATAATAGATAGTAAAATACTAACCCCTAAACTAAATATTTATTAATTATATAATATTTCTTAGAGAAGGCGGTGGGCTTTTTATTACGGAAGAGTTATTAATAATAATAATATAGATTTTAATAAGGTTCGTATTTAGTTTTAAATCTTTTCTAATATTATTATCGATTTAAATAATACTAACGTCTAAGTCGACTTAAATATTTATAATTTCCTACTCCCGTATTCTCGAATATTAGAGCGCGGTACGTAGATATAATTCTCCCTTTATTAAAAAATTTAAAATTCTTAAAGATTTCAAAAACTCCCTTTATTATAATAAACGCTCTTTATAAAAAATAAAGTCGTAAATAAATTAAAAGATTCATCCTTTTATAAACTTATTAACCGTCGATTACTTTAATATATATAAAAATAAAGACGCTCTTCTCCTTCCTAAAATAAATATTACTCTTATTATTATATAAGTAAAGATTATAGGTAATTAATTAAGATAATAAATTAAATAAATCGATATAAATAATAAGATTTTAAGATTTAGATACTTTTATACCTATTTTAATAAAATATATTATTATATTATTATTAAGCGATTTATTAATAAGAATATAAAGTTATTATATTATAATTTTAATAAAAGTATAAAACTCGGCTAGGAGAATATAATAATTATTTATAACTTTTATTTATATAAAATATAAATTAAAATAATTATATAATAAGGGTATTAATTTTAAATATAATTTCCGTATAAAATAAATCTTTATAAACGAGTTTTATAAAATTAAAATTAAAGAGGGTAAAGTTACCGAATTTATTCGAAAAATTAAATAAAAGATCGAAGAGCGGGTTTTAAAAATATTACCGAAGGGTAATTTTAAGAAATCCGAATTATATTAAAAATATAAATTAATATACTATTAAGGTTTACCTTTTATATATAATTTCTTTATAACTTTATAAATTTATATTTTAAAGAAATACGTAATTATAATCGGGTTAATTAAATAATTATAATAATATTAAAATCTATCTACTAAATATATAATATTTTATAAAGTCGATAATACCGATTAAAAAATAATGAACCTACTCGTTTATATATATCTAGATAAGGATATAAAAAAGGTAGTTATAAATAATATAAAAGTAACTCTTAATTCTATCGAAATTAAATTAATACTTTATATTAAGAATTTCGAGGGTATAATCGAGTTTATTAAATTTCCTCTTTATTAAATAAAATAAGTCCGTTATCTTATTATAAATACTCGATAAAAAGAACGTTATTAAGAGTAGTTATAAATCTATAAAGAAATATAAAAGGAGTATCGCGAAATTATATTAACTACTAAAAAGGCTAGTAAACTACCGTTTATATCGACCGTTAATAATTATTTTAATAAAGTTTATAAACTTCGTATAACTAGTATTATACTAAACTTTATAGTATATACTCGAACCTACGGTTTAATAATAATAGATAATAAACTCTCCGTAAATTCTCGGTATAATAATAATAAAGATTATATAATATCCCTTAAATTAGAGGGAAAGAAATAAAGTAGAATAAATATTTAAAGAATAATATTTATATTTATTATCTCGACGAGTTTATTATCGCCGAGTTATAAATTATAAAGCCGTAGGTATATATAAAGCTATAATTTATAAATAAATACCGGTTTTAATTTACTTAAGATTTTACCTCTAATAATTAATTCGTTATATCGCCGCTATATTAGGGCTTTAGGTATATAAATTAATATTTTAATTATATATCCCCTTCGGCCTTAATTAAAACTCGTAATAATATTTATATAAAGGTTAGAGAAATACTACCCTAACGAGTCTTTATAATATAATTTATTTATATATTAAACTAAAAGGGACGAAGATTATATCTAGTTATTTATAGAAAAGAATAAAATCGTTTTCTCTTATTTATTAAATATATTTTTAGGATTAAAGTAACTTTAATTTATACTTTTTATAATATTAATCTCGATATAGATTAAATATAATCCTTCGATATTTAAAATAATAAATAGGTTACGCGCTTATTTTAAAAGAATAAAAAAACGTATAACTACTACTTTATTCTAGACGATAAGAGTTATTTAAATTAAAAATTATAAACGAAACTTCTTTTTTTTAAAATTAATATTTTCCTTTAATAAATCTTAAATTATAAACCGAGTAATTTATAATTTATAGATTTAATACTTATTTTCTTTATAAAGTTTATAGCTCCGCTCTTTATATTTAATATAAATATAATATTATAGGCCGATAACGACTACCGATAACTAGATAAAATAATAAATTAAAATAAATAATATAAATAAAAAGCTTTTAAATCGTATTTACTTTTATATTTATTTAATATATAAAGTACTCTAATATTAATATATAATAATTACCCCTAAGAATATATATTATATATAGTACTAAATTAACGTAAAGGTCAAATTCGGTCTAGATATTAATTTAAATAGTATAGTTTCTATAATTTAATACTTATTATTAATAATTATTTCGAGAATATTTATATTCTTTTATCGTATACTTAACTATTATATTTAGTAATTATTTATAGTTTACTAGCCGGGTTTACTAGATATTATTTCTTTTAAATATAGGCGGTATATAATATTATAATTATTAATAATATAGATATCGATAGAGGAGTAAATAATTATATTCTTTATAACCTCGTCCTCGCTAGTAAATAACTCTCGGTAGAAGGTATCGTAATATAATAAATATAATTTATTTATATATTTTATAATATATAGAGTATCCGATTTAGATAGAATATTAAATAAAAAAATTATCCGAGTTAAACCCGAAAAAGAAATATATTATTCGGTTAATATTATATTATAATTATTTTATTCTCTTTAACTTCTACCCTATTTATACTATATTATACTTTATTAAAAGTATAGGATATTAAATACCTTATTATTTAAATATAAATTCTTTATAAACTTTTTTATATATATTAACCTACTTTTCTAGTAATATAACTATATTTTAAATTAAAAGAGATAAAAAAGAAATAATAAATATAGTCGAAAAAAGATTTCCTTAAACTATCTACTTTTATATATATTTAATATTATTATATTCTAGTTTCTAGATTTATTATAATAATTACCCCGATACTACCTCTACCTATTATTATATCTATATTAATAAATTATAAGGATCGGATTTAATTAGTATCTCGCGTTATTTATTTTAACCTAGATTTTTTTTCTTTAAATTATTAAATCGCTCCCGGCGCCGTATAAAGTAGGGTTTTATTAATTCGTAATATATTTATTAATAAAAGTTCTCTTTATATAAATAATCGTATATAGAATAAAAATATTAATTATCGTCGAATAATATAAAGATATAATTTAATTACTAGATTTAATAATATAACTCTATATTTTATTAATATAACTCGAAAGCCCGCGGTATAGTATATAGTATTAATATATTATACTATATATAATAGGTCCGCTACCGGATATAATCGTCGATATTCGCTTTAATAAATAGTATTTAAAATATAATTTAAATTAATCCCCTTAATAAATTTAGTATATATTTATCGAGGTAATAAAAAAATAAGGGATTTTAATAACTAAGGAGATATAAATAAAAATAATTTAAAGATATTATATCGTAAATAAATTATTTTATAGTATAAAAAAAAGATAGGAGGAGTTAAAGATATAATAATTTAATTTAAATAAAATTTCGAGTCTAGTATCGGCGAGACCTTAGCCGACTCGGTAAACTTTTATTTAACTTAATTAAAGATCTTTAAATTAAATTAATAAAGATAATTAAAATAATATAATAACGATATATTAAAGAAAATTTATCTCTTTTTAATATCTTCGCCTCTTTTTTATCCCGGATTCCGAGTAATCTCTTTATTAATTTTTATATATTATTATTAAATAATAGCTTTACGTTATAGATTTCTAATAAAGTCGATTCGATATAGTAAATAAATAACGGGTAAATCTTAATAATAATTAAAGATTAAAAATCGAAAATTATTATAAAAATTACTATAAAAGTTATTATTATAAAGGGGTAAATTATAAAGAAAGCGAAAAAATAAAAGATATATCTAAATATATAACTAGATAAAACGATTATTAATATAATAATATATTAAATCCCTTTAAGGAGATAATAATAATAATATATAAAATAATAACGACGAAGGAGGTAATATAAAAGGGTAAAAAAAACGTATAAAGAAAAATAGTTATAATTTCGAGGATATTATCGATATATCCGCCGACGACTAGGTAGTCCTTTCTAAAATAATAATTAATACCGATATTAATAAATATTCTTCTCCCGATAATCTTAATTTTAAAAAGAATTATTTATTTATAATTATTACTAAAGTATATCTTCCTAATTATACGAAATATATATAATTAATAACTCTTATATAGGAAACGAAATAAATAGGCTTTTAAAATAAAAACTATATTATAATTATAAATTATATTAAGTCCCTTTTATAAATAGGAGTTAATATTATATTTAATAAAAGTAATCTCGGTTATTATTATTAGATATTTACGACCTTAATAACTAATTATAACTTCGGAAAAAAAGTATAAATCGTCGATCTTTATTAAACGTATATCGGGTATATTAATATATTAAGAATAAATTCCGATTATAAAAGAAACCCCTTAAAAGAGTTTCGATATAAAAAAATATCTTTTAAATTCGCTAAATAATACGGTAGAGATATATTATATTTAAATATAATTAATATATTTAATAATATAGTAACGAAGTAGTTAAGTATCGTTATATAAGAATTACTCTTTTTAATTTAAAAGACGACCGGTATAAATATTTAAATAAAAAGTAGTTATTAAAATTAGGCCTATAACCGAATATAAATAAAAATTAATAAAGGGGCTGAACCTTAAAAAAAAGGATATATTATTAATAAGTTTCTTTTAAACGGTTAATTTAATAATAACTAATCTTTATAGTTTATATAAAGCGAGTAATAATAATAAAGAAATAACGAACCGCGTTTATAATATAGGCGGTAATAATAAGGTAAAATAAAATAAATATTATCGTTCTCTCTTAATCGCTATATTTTAAAATTTAAATATATTACGCCTAAATATCCGCCCTCTTTATATCCTATATTTATAATTATATCCGATATTAAATATAAAGATAAAAGCGATAAAAGTATTATATAGATTTTAATTTCGACCTTTTAGGGTAGGAAATACCGCCGTTATAAAATAAAATATAAAAACTTTAAAATTTACTAGTATATTATAAATACTACTACGCCTATATTTCTTTTAAAAATTATAAATAATAACGATATTAATAGCCTAACGCCGTAGCCGGAATACTATTATATAAGAGTAAATAATTTTATAACTAGGATATAGAAGGAATAAAAAAAATTATTTTAATATATATATAAACCGTAAATTCTAGGCCGGTTATATAACTCGGGCGATATCTCTACTTTTAAAGAAATATAGAAAATTATAATCTCTACTTTTATATACTACCCGTTATATATTAAATAATAATTAATAATAACGTAGGCCCTAAATAACTTAACCGACTTTAGAAGGTAAATAATAAAGAAGATACGAAATTAAATTTAAATAATAATAGAATATCTAGGCTTAATAATAAAGTAGATTAAAAATAATACCTCGGATTATATATTCGATTTACTATTTACTCTTCCGGATTTATAAAGTAATATAAATACTATTTCCTCTTATATCCGAATAAAGGTTTATTATTTATAGGTTTAATATAAAGATCGCTTCCTAGCGCCGTTTATTATAATAATAATATATCGTATATTCTTTTATAATAAAGTAAGTAGTATTAAGTTTAAATAATATTATAAAAATATATAAAATTTATTACCTATTAATATCGTTATTTTTATAATAACGACGCTTTATTATAAATTTAAAGAATATAAAATAAAATACTATATTATTAAAAAATAGGACGGTAATAAAATTAGAGGTAAAATAACCTCCTAAAATATAAATATCTATATTTATATTAATAAATCTTCGAGTTATATTCGAATAAATTATAAAAGCGTGGCTCGAGTAAAGAGAAACGAAGATATATATTATTATAAAGATATTATATAATCGTATAATAGATATTTATAATAAAAATATATATAGTAAAGATTATTAATAGTTAATAATTAATTTATTCCAAGAATCTTTAAAGGATCTAAAGAGTAAACTAGACTTCGTAAAAATAATTACGGAAATATAAATAGAAGATACTATTAACTCGCTACTCAACGATAATAATATTAACTCGTTATATAATAAGGATACTACTAACTTAATTAATAAAAATAATAATATAACCGAAGAATAAAGGTAAATAGCGGGCGATAAAACTTCGGTATATATAAAAAAGATAATTTATAAATATTACCGGTTAATTTAAATAAATAGGCCGAGGATATATTTAATAACTCGGTCGTTAAGGAATACTAATCGAGGGAAAAAGAAAAGAATATATTTAATACGAAAATTATTAATATTAACGGTAATAAGGACGATTTCGAGATTAAGGTATAATAATTATAATATTTTTATACTTTTTTAAACTAGATTTACTTTATCGCGGGGTTATAAAATAAGGAATATCTATAAAATAAAAATAATTAAATTATAAATAATAAAGCGAAGTATAAAAAAATAAAATAAAAATAATTAAAAAATAAGTAAATAATATATTTATCCGTTAATACTATATATAGGGAGGATCCTAGGTAACGACTAAATAATTAATATAAATAATAATAAATAGATTTATATTTATTATATAATAGTATTTAAAGAAGAGATCTAAATTATTTATTTATATAAGCGCGAGTATATATATCTACTAGGAATCCGCCGGGTTATAAGAATTCTTTTATATTCTAAAATTATCCGACTCGGACGATATTATATATATAAATAAATTATTAAAGTCGTCCGAATTAAATAAATCTAAGATTAAAAAAGACCTAAAGGAGTTATAAAACCTAGATAATATTAAATACTCGTGAAATATTTAAGGACGTAATAATTAGTAATTTAAATAATTAATAAAGTTTATAAAGAATAATAAACCTATATTATAAAAGTTATTAATATATATATATAATAAACTAGAGTTACTAAATCTATTAATAGCGAGTATTATTTATTAATAGGATCTTATTTAAACCCCCGATTTATTAATCCTACTAAACCTCGGGTCGGTAATTAATATAGAGTTTTAACGCAAACCCGTAGACGGCTTTCTAATAAAACTAATAACGTTTAGAGTATATTAATATTTACTTTTAAAATTTACCGATATTCGTATTTAAATTAATAAATAAAATTTAATAATTAATTTTAAAGACCTAAAGATATAATTTATAATTACGAATATAATAATAAAAATACAATTATATTATAAATTAAAAAGCGACGAAGAGATTAATAATAATATATAATAAAAAGAATTATAAAATAATATAATTTAAAAATAAAAAAATACTAACTTTATATAATAGAATTCCCTAAGTATAGTAAATATATTACTATATATAATTATTATATAATAGATATAGTTAGCCTTTAATAAGATTATTAATAAAGAATATAAATATTTTTATATAAAATAAATAAAAAAAGAGATTATAAAGGAAATAATCTATTATTTCTAATATAACTTCGTAATTATAGACGAATATAATAGGGTAAAAATTTTAAATAAGATTTATATTCTTCTCTTTAGAAGATAAAGAAAATTTATTTTAAATATTATATTTATTTTATAATTATATTAGAATAATTATAATTAAAATTTAAAGAATATTATAACCCCTCGGATTATTATAAAAATATCTATTAAAATATTTATAAATTTAGTTATTAATATTTCGAACTAATTAAATCTAAAAAAGTCTACGAGTATTATTACCCGATATATAAGAAAACTAAAATATAAGAGAGATTTATAAAATAATAAATATCTTCGTTAATATATTCCTTTATACCTCGATACTACGATTAAAAAAAATTAAATATATTTTATAATATTTAAGGAACTCTATTAAAAAGATTTTATAATTATTTATTTATTAGGAATTTAACCGCGATTTAAGTCTATTATTATTAACTAGAAAATTATTATACTAGAAAGACTTTAATGACGGTAAAATTATTAAAGAAATATTAATATTATAATATTTCTTTCTTATATTAATATCCTTAATATTTAATTTTAGTTTATTCTAATATAGTATTTATTATAGTACGGGTTCTTTAATTATATAAATTTTTATCTACCCTCGTTATCTCCTCTAAAACTTTTAAAAAGAAATAAATTTCTAATATAACTATAATTTCTAATAGAAATAGAAATAATAATTGGATATAAGAAGATTATATCCTAAATAAGAATTATAGAATAATTAAGAAAATATTCTTTAAATTTAAAATTATCGCCTTTTTTTTTAAGAAATATAAAGAGGTAAATATATTAATTATATTTTTATTTATCGAGATAATATTAATAATAAAATAAGTAAATCTTTCTCTTTTTTAAATTCTTTAATATAAAAGAGCCTAAACTCGCTTTTTTAATATATTAAATATAGTATTCTCTTTTTTAAATATAGTATTTAATATTAACTTTTCTTTTCTATAATATATCCGAGAGAAATTTAGATTTAAAATACGAATATTCTTCGGGACTAATAAAGCGAGAGACGTAATTATATATATATTAATATAAAAAGCCGATTATAATTATAAATTAATAGAGAATAATATATTTAATATTTTAATTAAATTTACGCGGTAGATAAACGTAGGTTTAATTTTTATTTATATAATTATAATTATTTTATAAATCTCTCTACTCTATCGGGTTATATATATTAATATATATTAAAGAAAATATTTTAAATAACCTAGTTAAAGGAAATATTTTAATATATATTATATATTAATACTAGAATTAGAGAATATATAGAGAGGAAATAAAAATCGAAAGCGGATTTTAAAATAAATATATTTAGAATAGACGATAAATATAACGAATACGAAAAGTTTAAAAAGCGCTAACGGAGGTAATAATCCTAGATATAATTATAATATTTAGAGTATTAATAATACTACGGCTAGTAATAATACTAGAGAAAATATTAAAATAATTTAAAAAAAAATATATATATTAAATAAAAGCGCGGTTAAAGTAATTATAAATATAGTATTTAATTATTTTAGTAAAATGTTTTTATATTTCTAAATTACTAGATATTAAAGTTTAAATAAAAACTAGGAAACTTATTATTTCTTTATATATTTTCGATATAATAATATTTATTATAATATATTATTATCGTTTATAATTCTAATTCTTTATTCTATTCTATTTAATATAATAATAAAAAACCGAGTATTATATCTAGTATAGATCTAGACCTAGATGTAATCTAATTTTTTTTAAATCTATATTTTATTTAATCTCTAAATTTAATATTAAAAACCTATACTTTTAATATTTTAATTATATTTTTAATTATTTAATATAGTATTTAATTATATATTCTTTAAATTTCTTTTAAATTTACGATCGATATAAAGCCTCGGAAATTAAAAATTATTAATAAAAATCTTTAAAATAATAACGAAAAAGAAATATTAATTTATAAATATATTACCGAGTATATTTATAATATTTATAAAGAAATTAAAGAAATTATTTAAATTTAATAGATTTAACCTAAATCTAGTTTATATTTTATTTAAATTTAAAGAAATACACTTTTAATACTTCGATTATTTTTATTAATATTTATCTAGTTTAAATATAATTAAGATAAATTCAATTTAATTAAATTTTATTATATTGTATTTCGTTTATTAATAACTTGAAATATATAAAATACGTAAAATATATCGATTAAATAACGATTAAATAAAATTACTTTTCCGAATTTATTAATATAGATTTATTTAATTTATATACTAGTTTAGGAGATTATTTTAATATCTAGTTTCGTCTAAAATTATTAAATATATATCTACTATTTCGAATAATTTCGAATAAATCGGAATAAATTATTTTAAATAATATCGATAAATAAATAATTATATAGTAAAATATATAATCTAGAAAATTTATACTATAAGGTTAATTTTTAAAATATTAGAAAATAGTTACTATAATTAAACTAGTTACTATATACTAAAACTCGCTTTTTCTAATATTCGAATTATTTTATAATAAATTAAAAATTGATAATATAGAGAGATATAATTTTAGAATTAAAAATTCTATAATATCTAGATATAATAAATAATACTCTAGATTATCTAAATTTTAGAATAATATTTATATAATTACTACCTAGAATAAAAAAACTACGTAGATTATTAAAATTCTATAATTATATCGATAAGTCTAGAAAAGCGATTCTATTTAATTACTATTTAATCGATATATTTTACGCATTTTATAGCCTTGATAAATCTTGGCGCCAAGATTATAAAATTAGATTTAAAGTCTACGCGAGAGAGTTAAAATTAATTTTAAAAGTAATTTAATAAATTTATAAAATAACGTTAATAAAAATCTAATTATAAATTCGGAATCTAGGTTAAAAATAAATTTAGTAAATTATTTATATTCCTTAATAAAATTACTAGTTTAGATATTATTAAGAGTTAAAGTTAAAAAAAAGTAATTTAAATATTATTTAATCGCTATTTAATTAATATATAATATATCTAAAGTACTCGATATAAATAGATACGCGTTTATAATATTTTATATATTTCGATATAAAATATATAAAAATCGGGGTTTCTATAGTTATCGATATACTCTTTAATATATTTATAATATTTTAGAAATAAATATCGTAGTTTAAATAAATATTTTACGCGTATATAATTTTAGTAGATTAATTAAATTCAAAATTCAAATATATTAATATAATTATAGCGCGATATATAATCCTAGCGAGTTATTTAAAATTAGTAGAAAATCACGGATTTAAAATCTTAAATCCGAAGTTATTATTTCTAGATTTTTATTATTTTTTTCTTTTTTTTAACTCTCTCTATTTATTACTTTTCCGCTCTAAGTAGATAAAATACGTATTTAGTACCTCGACTCCGAGCTTTCTATATAAACGAGAGGAAGAGAGCGACGGTAGAGTTAATAGTAATTATTTAATAATAGGATTAGAGCGAGTAAACCGTTAACGACGTCTTTAAGATATATTAAATAAAGTTAAATATAATAAAGCGATGAATATATATATAAATAAGATAGATAGAAGTTAATATGAATCTATATAATTTACTAGAAAAACGGGTATATGTGGTATGAATCTGTATTGCCAAGCTTTCGCAAAAGTTTTGAGTACGCTGAATATGCTCGCTCCGTGGCGGGGCCTCTAGCAGTCCGACTCCTCTCGCCCCCTCTTGGAATGCCGTCTACTCGACCATTGCCACTGGACAACGTATGATTACCATAAGAATTCGGCGTGCACCAGCCTTAGATCTTCACCTCGATTTTGAGGAAACACCCTTCGATGCCAAGATCTTATAAATCCTCGCGCCTCGTTTTCATCCCTAAAGGACAGGATCCACCTCTTGATGTTGGTATGTTGAGGGGTCAGCTCGGAGCTTTCGTCAGCTTCTTCAAAATACTTGGGATTCTCCAATTCCTCCCCAGCAGGCACCGAGGTGTCTAATTGCTCGACAGTGATGTCCCATGCCAAGCCTCGTTCTCGACCATGTATAGCGATAGCATTTTTGACAGCATGAGTAGTCAAATATGGCCCATCGACCCAAAACAACACAGATTTCCCTGACTTGTCATCCTGCTCCACTAGCTGACGGTATCCTCGTTGACTGAATAGAAGACTTATTGCTGGACTATATGAGGGGTACATTAGCTTCAGCTGCATCCGCTGAGTTGGCGGACAAAGAGCGTAGTCCTGTAGTAACGCATATGCGTCTTCTCCTTCAATGACCACTCCTGGCTGTAATGGCAGTGGCGATTCAATAGAAGTTGGCGTGTGCGTTCTGGCCATTCGGTGGAGATGGACAACATGGCTTTGGTAGGTCCTGGCATAAGCTGGATTCGGGAATAGTATGAAGTAATGGCCGATCTGTTCAAAAGTTTTCGGATCTCGTGCAGGGATCACTGTAGAAGCCGAATCAGCAAAAACGCTTTCCCGACAATTTCTTGTTTCCATGCACCTTTCAGTATATCCCCTGGACCAGTCCACTCCTCAATATGTCTGCCTCTGGGTGCTACGCGTCGAAAATCGCTCTCGACGAGTGACTTGCTTGCTATCTGGAGTGCGACCACCGCCAGTCGTTGTCTACGGAAAGCGTCTGCAGCAGCTGCCCTTGTTACCCGGGCCGGCCGCCTTCTGCGTAATTCTCGCTCATCTGAGAAATCCGCAAAGAGCTCGTCAACTTCAGGCAAGGGTATACGAGGCAGCTCTTGCCCCTTTCTTTGGGTCTCGGCCCTGTCTTCAGCGACTCTGTAGACCTCGTCTGGGAAGAGTTCTTCGAGTAGTGATAGCTGTAGTGGTCGAGGCTTTAAATTTTCTGTCTTCCTGTGCCCCCTGCCTTCAGCGGCTCTTTGGATCTCGTCTGGATTGAGCTCTTCAAGCAATGAAAGTCGTCGTGATCGAGGCTTCGAGCCGTTGGCCGGCTTGTTGAAAGCGCCGTTCTGCTTGTACCGTTTACGTGCAGCGGCTTTCCAGGCCTTGTCAGGATCGAGCTCTTCGAGTGACGACGGTCTTCGCTGTTGAGATTTTAGGGCGGTTTCCTTCTCGTAGCCATCACCTCTGGTCCAATGTAGGGATCGCGACTGAGATAGATTGGGCCATCTCCACATGTGCCAAAGACATTGGGGTGTCAAGGGCTTCAGAGCTAGCATGAAAAGTGTGGTAAAGGCTTCATTGAATGAAAGCGATGATATTTCTTTAATAGAAATTCAGGTTCGATCGGCCCCTCGGGCGCGTGCCCTTCTGGCTTGCCGTAGTCGCACTTGTCCGGCAGAAGTCTCACCAAGTCAAACATATCTTACTTTGTTTCTACAAAATTGCAGTGCCTCCTAGGATGATACTGTGAACCTGGGTAGAATATAGTTCGCATCATGCGTCAATATCGATTCGATCTGACAATCTTGGACTCTCACGAGACCCATGGTTGGCTACGGATCCGACTCCCACAAGAGACAGATTGAGACCTACAGGGAATTCGAATCGTGCAGCACCTCTGATAAAGCTTCTCCACATTCATAGCTAACATGAAAGCTATGGGGGAACTTCAAATATACAAAGTGCGACCCTGGCCTGCAGGAATAGACTTTAAGGACGTTTTCCGAGTTTTCCTATCACCATCCAGTCTCCTTTTACACAAGCTGTCTCCTGATGATGTCTGCAACATCCATACCACTGAAGGGTCTAGATACCCCGCTGTCGCTTGGCCCTCGTCTGGGGGACTCGAGAAAGGCGTCATGCAGACCTCCAAAGATCTCCAAAAAGCTTATGGTCTCAAACTGGGCACCAAAGTCTCAATCAATCCTAGCGATGCGGTAGTTGAAGATGCTAGGGATGTCGTTCTGTGTGAGATCTCCCAAGGCGAATCAGTGAATAGTCCATCAAGCTTGGACGAGAATGGGCGCGTTCATTGGGCGTGGCTCTTGGAGTATAGCCTAAAGATGAAACAGAAAATAGTACCCCACCAGCTCTTGAGTGTGAATGCAAAAGGGGAGGAAAGAACCTTCAGGATTTTGAACATCAACGCCTCTAATGATTTGTCACTTTACCATACACAAATCATTGGCAGCGTCAATATTGTCGACGACACAGGCCTGGGCAAAAGTGGCGAACAGAACACTCTGGTGATTCCAACTTCTGAGTTGGGTGGGTTAGACCATCAGATTCAGCAACTAAACGACCTTGTAGCCATTTACAGCGCAAGGAATCATAGCAGATCCAACATGCCTTCCTTCTTCCAGCCATTCCAAGGTGGTATCCTTCTTTATGGCGCCCGAGGTACGGGCAAGACTACGGTACTGCAGAACATCTGTGAGGCTCGTTGGCGAAAAGTATATCATATCGACAGTACAGTAATCGGACAGCGAGCCGCTGAGATTGAGGCCGCCATCAAGCGCGTTTTCTCTGAAGCCCTGCGCCTGCAGCCCAGTGTCATCATTATAGATTCTATCGATACGATTGCCGGCAGAAGCAGTACCACAGGACCAGTACTATCCCGGGAACTTGAGGGACTTAGGAACACTCGTACGATCGCCATCGGAGCTACCCGGAATTTGTCGGACATCGATCAGGATCTGAGAAGTGCTGGAAGGTTTGAAACAGAAATTGAATTGCCTATCCCGGACTCGAACTCTCGTGCCGAGATTCTCAAAGTTCTTTGCGACTTACCTAAGAACACATCTCACGCAACCTTGGACAACATAGCGAGAAGGACGCACGGGTATGTAGGAGCAGACCTCAAGAAGCTATTAGGATATGCTGTGAGAACGAACGAAATTCACCACCGAGCGTCCAGACTAAGTGACGGCAAGAACGGTGGACACGACGTCAGGCCAGAAACACTCCTTAACAACATGAAACCCGATTTCGAGATGGCTCTTCTCAAAGTACGACCCACTGCAATGCAAGAAATCTTCGTCGAAATTCCCAAAGTCAGATGGAGTGATATTGGAGGACAATATGAATTGAAGAGACGCCTCGAACAGGCTGTGGTGTGGCCTTTCAAGGTAAGAGCAAAGCGAAATAATCCCAGAAGCCATAATAATGACATTTTACAGTACTCCAATGAAATGAAAGATCTTGGTCTTACACCAAAGAAAGGTCTTCTGCTGTACGGGCCTCCTGGCTGCTCTAAGACGATGACGGCGAAGGCAGCTGCGACAGAATCAGGGCTCAACTTCATTGCCGTCAGAGGCGCTGAGCTGCTGAGCATGTTTGTCGGAGAGTCTGAGCGTGCTATTCGAGAGGTGTTCAGCAAAGCTCGTGCTGCAAGTCCTTGCATAATATTCTTCGACGAATTCGATGCTATTGGCGCCTCAAGAGACAGCTGTCAACAAGGCGGCATACATACTGTTACAACTTTGCTCAATGAGTTGGATGGCTTCGAGGAGCTAAAGGGCGTCTTTGTTCTTGCAGCTACTAACAAGCCAGAAGTCATTGATCCTGCACTAATTCGCGCAGGAAGACTTTCCGAGACGCTTTACGTAGGAATGCCGGACCTTGATGCCAGGAAGAGTATTCTAGACATGCAAACTTCTTCCATGAATCTCGCCGACGATGTCGATACAGAAGCTCTTTCGGACACAATTGACGGCTATTCAGGGGCAGAGATCGTCGCAATATGCCAGCAAGCCAGATATGCGGCCTTTGAAGAGCAGATAACTTATGGAGAACGAAAGCAAATCAGTCAGAAACACTTCAGCATCGCGATGGCCAAAGTGGAGAAATCAGTCACACTGGAGATGACAAGGAGATATGAAGCTTGGGGTACTGGAAGACATGGCTAACTCATTGGAACCTCATTCCAGCCATTTGGTGCGTGTTCCATGTAAGGAGGCCCAGGCAAGAGTGTGTAGCATAGGATAAGAAACAATTGCACAGACCAAGTACTCGGTTCCTCGACGCTCAAGATAAGTTGCGGCCATGTAGTAAATAATATCAAGGTCGACTCGAATTTCGTGACTTGTGCCTAAGTCGATGGTGACCAAGACCGTCACATATTCTGACACCTAGCCCCAGGGCCCACTGGAGTAACGCAATTACCGCTTTTATGATACATTGGTACATGTGCAGGACTAGCTGCATGCAGGCACAGTAGATTCAACGCAAGGGTGGCGGCTGCCTGCGTCCCCAAAAATGATACTTCATTGAATTCACCCATTCGTTTGAAAACTTTCGAAGAAAGCATCCTTAAGTATACAAACATGGGATCACGCCACCAGCTTTTTGTCGTTGCTCGAATCCATGGCCATTATCGTCGCCTCGCTGCTGTCCACAGTCAGTATCATTCTGGCGAAACTGCGCTCCGACGCTGTCTTTCGCTTTTGAGAATTTTTCGAGCCGCACAGAACCGCGTACCCATACAGCAAGAACTCATAGCTGCTCAGCGCCGCAACAAGCATTTTTGGACGCCTGAAAAGGGAGATAAGACGGCCACTTCCGGCGAGACCTTGACTGAGCAGTATGGAAACGTCGTCGCTCCTTTCCCATTCATCACGACCTGCCTAGTTTTGGGAGCATCATATAATGCTACGGAAGGATATCAATGCCGCGTCCATTCACTTCCGTTCAACATGCAGTTTGACCGGGGTGACAATAATGATGGAATTACCATCATCGACGTCACTGAGGCGCAGAAGGCTCGGTATTGCTTCGTCAACCTCGAGGACAGACCGGACAGAGGCGCTGAAGACAGGGATGAGGACTGGAGCGCGGATGATGCGAGAACGGTCAAGGGTACGTACACTCTTTAGCAGATTGTGACCAGACATTTATCTTCGCATTGCGTGCAATGCATCATCCTGGAGAATCTTAAAAAGGACATGCTTACTCAGCATTCGGCGCAGCGAAAACGCCATTGTCGGCTAGTTCTTACCTGTGGGGCTACTACGACAAGACTGATCAATCAATCCAGGAAAGCTTTGGAGAGCTGATAAGAGATGTGGAGATGTTTCCGTTACTGGACACGGCTTCACTTGACGACGCATGGCACGGAAAGGATGAGCGAAAGGACCATGGCACTGCGACGACTGAGGAAGAGCTCTTCGAATCCACGCAATCGAGCAGCGGGACGAAGGAGATGCCTTCTCTCAAAGAATCAGCTACAGACAAATTCTTCGAAGCGGCTTTGGGAGGATCTGACGTCAGCCAGGCTTGGCTGTCCGAAATTTTGCAAATTCCGGGTCTGCATACTCAGCTGAAAGATAGACTGTACCAATCGGCACTGCATTTGGCACCGTCAAATGCAATACTTGATATTATTTGTGCTAGTTTGGCCAATGAAACACTGGTTGATCTTGGCTGTTTCCGCAAATTCTCATCGACCGACCTGTGCGCGATCATAGAAACACTGAAAGAAAGCGATAAGATGACCCACCTCAACCTGTCAAATCATCCCAACATTGCAGGGGCCGATCTCTGTCAAGTCTTATCAACACCGTCTGCTTTGCAGACTATATACCTCCTGGAGACTCCACAGATCCCTACAGAGTCTATACCCAATCTTATTAATTCAAGCGGAAGCATGAATGTGTACCATACGGAACTCCTGAGGGCGGCTTTCCAGCGAGAACCGGCGATCAATAAGCCAGAATTGATCAAGTACATCGAGACTATCTCTTCTCTCCCTGGATTTAGTACTACTAATCTCGTAACCGGAATGGTCTGGATCAGCGCTTCCGCAAGGGGTGTTGCTAGGAAACAATCCGATCTCACTGAAGAACGGCCTGTTGATTGGGCGAAGACGATGGAGAGTGCAAAGGACGTATCCCCTCTGGACATGGGAAGAGTGGAATATGGTTGCTTCCCCCTTCGAGACGTCCCACTATCTCCAAGGAAGCTTGTCAGCGGCCTGACCAATTTCGTCAAATGTTTCACCAACAGCCCCAATTATCCTCGGCCTCAATATGCCTCTGATGTTGGCCTGACTGCCGCGAAAGCATTCGCCATGTCTTCTTCAACAACACCTGCCGCCGAGCACGAAGTCGGGCCATTCCCTGAAGCTCTTTTCACAGCCGCTTCAACTGCTGCAGGCGTTGTGTTTTGTCCATGGCCCATGGGCATGCTCGAGCTGCGGCCTGGGCAGTGGACGGTTGTGATGATCAATGAGGATTATTTCGATTATGATTCCTCCGATTGCAACCCTAATGATGGAACCGCAAGGACGAGATATGCGTTGGTGTCACCTATGGAGCACGACCGCAAATCCTCTCAGCCAACACCAGAGTACAGGGTTCTTGACATGGAATCATTCTTGAGAGAAAGTCTTGCAAACTCGACGAACGCGAAGCCCGACTTGGAGGAGCTCATAGAAAGCTGGAATTTACATAGTAAAGATCGATTAGCTGTGTCAGAGGCGAGCGAGATCAACGATATCTTGGCTGTGCTCCCCGAGCATATAAGCAGAAAAAGAGAAAGTAAAGGCTTCGAAATGGCGCATCTCTTCCCTAAGAGACGACATTGACGTCTATTTGACAGCATTCGAATAGTAAAGAGAAGGGCAAGTGCAGTGGAATAGGGTTGGTTCGTAGGCAATGAGACGATTGTTGGGAATGGGCCACAAATCATACAGTTTGTTTAGATCCCATTTTTTTGGAAACAATGTCGTATGTTACCTCAAGCGTAATCTTAGCATATTCCAACCAATCATAGCCTGAAAAAACGAATAGATCGTTACATGCCAAGCCAGTGGCGTAGTTTTGCCTTGCACGTCTTTTCTTCCGACGATTCCAAAGCTTCCATCACCTCCACATGAGCAAGGCATAAGGTCCTGAACTTTCCACCGCTATACAATCCACTCCCCATGCCTTCCGTCTCACCCAAGCGTGGTCGTACGCGATCGCGCCAGCAAACCTCTGCATTCGCCAAATCACCAACACCTTCGAAATCGAGATCTGCACCTCGCCGTACCATATCACCTCGCTCTGGGTCGCGATCGAGAACGCCGAGTCGCACACCACCGGCCTGTGGAGACCAGCGCAATGGTGTCAAAGGTGGAAGAGACCGAAGCAGAAGCCCAACTAGAACAGTCTCCAGAAGTCGAAGCGGAGGGCGAGGTGGACGAAGCCACAGAGACAGGAGCTACACAAGGAGTCTGAGCAGAAGCTCACCTATACCGAAGAGCTCAAAGGTAGTTCAGTTGAGTGTCGCGAAGTTGGGCGAATTGCTGATGTTGCATAGATCGTGGTGGAGAAGCTTACGAAGAACATCAATGAGGGTCATCTACGAGAGATATTCGGTGCCTACGGCGCCATTCGCGAGCTTGACCTGCCAATGAATAGGCAATGTGAATTTTCTTGCTCTGAGAAATACACTTCAACGCTAATAGGCATAGTCATGACAAACCGAGGCACTGCCTACATCGTCTATACAGACACACCAGATGCCGAGGCTGCCATTGCTCATATGCACGAAGGGCAGCTAGATGGCGCTATAATCAACGTTTCAATAGTCCTGCCCCGCCGCAGATTCTCCCGCTCGCCCCCTCCTCCCCGCAGAGGAGCTCCAACATATGACCGCTTCGAAGCTCGTGGACCTCCACTTGGAGGCTACAGAGGTGGACCACCACCTCCGAGTTACGCACCGCGGGACCGTGGAGGATATCGCTCCCCTCCGAGAAGGGCATCGCCACCCAGGAGGTATCGTGATTCACCTCCAAAAGGATATGGAGGTCGGCCAGGACCAAGAGATCGTGATCTGGATACCTATCGGCCGCGCTCATACTCGCGCTCAAGGTCGCCCAGAACGCGATCGAGATCGTTCTCATCGCGATCAAGGACTCGCTCTCCGCCACGAAGAAGCCAAGGATATCGGAGACGGGACAGTCCACCACCACTTAGAGGAGGAGGGGGAGGGGGAAGGAGAAGGAGAAGTCCTAGCTATTCGAGCTTTTCTAGCTACAGTGACAGGAGTCGTAGTAGAAGTCGGGCTCGCCACGGAAGGGGAAGGTGAGATCGCTCGTCTCTGGATTGGATGCGACAGGGAAGTTTTTGAAAGGCTGGGAAAATCCAGAGTCATTGAACGGAGCCTGTGAGGAGTGGACAGATGCTATGGGCCCTCATCTATGGCCTCAAAGAAGCTACGTGCGAAATGCAAGGGCTGCGCTTGGAAAAGTATGGAGAACGAGAGGTTATTTCATAGGGCATTCCCGAGCAAAGCTGGGGGCCATCAAAGAGGTCAACGAGCGTGCATTGCTCAATAGGTGGCTCTAAGCGAGCCTCTTGCGGAGCGTGTACAGCTCAGCTCAGCGGGCGCATGATAGAAGAAGAATGACACGAAAGCTACTCTCGAGATCAGTGATGCCCCTTTTTTAGATTCGCGGTTGTTTGCAAGGTCATGTGTCCACAAAATATATGCTTCATTGGGCACATATCAATAAGGCCAAGGGGATGTATTAATACAGATAATCAGTGTCTAGAGCAAGCATTAACACAGGTTCTTAGTGTCAAGAGCATGCAAGTAGTCATATCTACCAAATCTTTGCTATGTAAATGCGCATGTTATCGGGTCAAAAGCAAATAATGAAACAGATCCAAGGTCCAGAGTAAGCCACGACACCTACACCTTGTGTCTTGAGTAAGCATTTACTTCAATCGTCAGCGTCAGCGACCGGACCAAGCATTGATATATCTTCTCGGCCTTGACAGCAAATGGATGGCCATGTCTAACAAATTTACGCTATGCAAGGGCGCCTGCTTTCTGGTCAGTAGTAAGTATTAACGAATATCGTTGTCGTAGAGAGCCAGCCAAGACAAATATTAGTTGTACCTAGAGCAGGTATCAACGCAAACCTTTGGTGTCTAGAGCAAGTCGAGAGACATATCAATGGATGGCTTGTTCTTCGCTCAGTAGTGTGACATCTTGCCTGCCTTTCAGCTCTCGCAGAATCACAACCCTTGAAGCCCAAAACCGTACCAGGCTAGGTGTCGGAATAAGTGGCAGTCCCAGACGCCAGTGCTGAGAAGCTCAACCCAATCTACCCTTTACTTGAGTAGCGATCCGTGTAATCACGTGTGTGCTGACATCTCCTGGCTTCATAGCTCCCAACGACTGCCACTTATTCTGGAACCAAGCCAGGTACTGAGTACATGACCTAAATGGAGCTAAGCAATGATCACAAGTATCTAGCACTTCAGCATCAAGACGGCAGCCTTTACCTTCCCATACTTCTTGATGGTAGCTGAAAGGGGCACCAATGCCGGAAACAATAGGAAGTTAGCGATGCTGCATTTGCGAATGCTATGATAAAATATGATGCATGATGTTCAGGGGAATATCTAACATCGAAGACCAACCTGAGGCCTTACGCCGTGCAACAACATGCCAGCAAAAAATCACTCGCTAGTGCCACATACGCATCTCTCTCCACGATCCTCATACCTCCTAGCAGCATTTCCCGCCCATAGAACTTATACTGTTATTCTGATCTGCCACATTGACACCTTGCGAGGGTCCCTGATCCGTCTTCGATGTGTCAATAATCCTCTTCTTGATATCTGCCGCCAGGCTGTAGAAAGCCTTCTCCACGTTGATGTTGCTCTTTGCTGAGACCTCCATGAACGGGATGCCGAGCTCGTCTGCTAGTTGCTGTCCTCTTTCTACCGAAACGGCACGTTTCTCTTCCCAGTCACATTTGTTTCCAATGAGGATCTTGTTCACGCCTTCTGTGGCGTGTTGCTCGACGTTGGAGAACCAGGTCCGGATATCTGGTCTTTGTCAACATGGTCCACAACCGCAGATCTAGTATTGAGGAGCACTCACTATTGAATGATCGCTCATCAGTGACATCGTATACCAGCAGTATGCCCATAGCACCTCTGTAATACGCCGTCGTGATAGTCCTAAACCTCTCTTGCCCCGCCGTATCCCATATCTGTAGCTTGACTCTCTTCCCGTCCAACTCAATCGTCCGAATCTTAAAGTCGATGCCTATGGTGGTGATAAAGGAAGGCGTGAAAGAGTCTTCGCTGAATCTGAGCAGACAACATGATTTGCCGACACCAGAGTCGCCAATGAGGAGGAGCTTGATCTGTTGAAGGCGGATTAGCTGCGCTTCAGACCCCAAGAGGCGCATCATGGTAGCTAAGGCTTACAAGAAAATCGTAATTCCGTGTGCCTGCCATGGTGTCGTTTGTGTAGGTTAGACAAAGGAGTTTGTGTGCTTTGAGAAGCTCAACGCTTCTGGTTGCGGAGGAGGGGACCGCAGGCCGATGTCGATGATTCGAGTGTCACGAGGCTTGTCTTATACTTCGTCGATGTCAAGTCAATTGAAGGAGTGAAGCGTAGGTGCATTTATCTCATGGTAGATTGGTGTTTATAGTTGGTCTGCGCTCATGATGGGCACGTTTTGACGTTAGGTCACCCAGACCAAAACAAGCGCCGTCAGGCGGCAAGAAAAGTCCCCGAGCTCGACTTGCCTCCAAAGAGCCCACACCTCCAGAACAATATTCAAATTGTCCTTCAATCATTTTGGACCGATCTGATAGATGTGGACTTATATACTTCCAGTCAAGGTGTGACAGAATTTTATTCATACGCACTAAAGCAATACGCTCGTTGGCGTACAGCTCCCTTATAGACGGTAATGTATATACCAATCAAAAGTGTCAAAAGATCCAGCTCGCCCAGTATGTAGCCTCTTTATTCCGGCTGCACCCTGTCAATGTATCGCTGAAACGCCTCTTGAAACGCCTAGAGCTATGCTGATTTTAGTCGTCGCTGCATCTTATCATCATCTCATCATTGCAACCACTTCGAGTACGCCCATCGGATCCTTCCCACAACTCGAATCTGCCGGTCGACACCAGTCCTGAGATCGACCAGATCATTCACTTCTTCCAAGAACTCGTTGAAGATCTCGCCAGGAAGGATACGCTGAGCTTTCTGCCGGAGTATATGGACCTCGCAGAGTAACATGCCGTGGTCTTTGTATGACAACCAGCCATTATCCGTCGGCGTTGAACCGATGAGAATTCGGTCGATGTTTCTCAAGGTCCTTACCATACTGCCATGTTGACCACCCTGTACTCGACCTCTGCGGCCTGCGAAGGCACCACTTAGCCAGCGAGAGAGACCTAGGCATACCAAAATACCTGGTGTGAGACCAACGAATCCAAAGACGAGCTCTTGGCTTTTGAGGAGATTGTCGATGCCACCGACAGCGACCTCGACGTCGACTTTGGTTTTTTGTATCTGAATGAGGAGCGCACGAATAAGATCGCCTCTTATTGTCCCAGTGAATGGGCGCTTCAGATCTTTCTCGTAAGCTCTCAGTACTGGAGTCAAATCTCCTTCCTTGACTTTGGCCCTGACATCCGCGATCTCGACTTCCGTGAGAGGTGCTCCACTAGCTGTGCCAGGATTGTCTACCGCGAAATCTACGACCATTCTTTCGAGGCTGGCTCTGTCGCCTTGTAGACTTTCCTTGCTCATGATAGCAATTTCGCTATCTTTGTCATGCCGAATTGTCCCAATGATTTTCTGCACTGGCTCCACCACCCAATTGTACCAGAAGTCTACCGTAGTGCTTCCAAGATCTCGGATCCAGGTCACGATCTCCGCTCTTCGGTTGACAAAGATGCGAAGCAATGTACTCGAGGAGAGGAAGAGTGCTAGACCAGGAAGCCAATAGCGGATCAGCCACGAAGGCCTGCCATATTCGACATTCAGGTCTCTGGAGGCCGAGATATGAGCAGGCATGTGAACTTTTAGGATATGCTGGAGTCGGTCTGCAAGCCATGCAGCTTGCGAGGATGCTAGGTCGTTCTGACCGGATTCGGCGTCTTCATCCACACTCATGAACACGGTTTCTTCCAATTCAGTGGCTCCAAGCTCAAGTAGGGTGATGTTTCGAAGGACCGTCTCCATCAACGATACACTCTTCGAGACCACGCTTTGCCACTCCTCCTTGCTGTTCGAGCGGTCCCTGGAGCTGACAGATCCTTCGTCATCTGCATCGAAAACCATGCCTTCGTCCATGAGTATCCCAAGCCCACTGGCGCTCATTTCGCGAAGTCTTTTCAAGTGATTTCTTTTCGACCTTGCTTCCATTCGGCTAATTGTCAGAGGTGACATAAACTTTGACTGCATGTCAGCCAGCGAGCGGTCACGCACGCTATCCTTGACTAAGCCGTAGAATTGCCCCCAGCGATCAGATACCGACAATGCTCTTTCGTCTTCTTCTCGATTGTTATCGGCGCTTCGAATGGACTGGAGCCTTTGCCAAGCGTCGTTGTATACCTCGTTGGCCCAGCTCCAGAGACGTAGTGGTGATGTTTGAATCGTGTACAGCCCAGTGTATCTGTAGGACCCCAAGACCTCATTCCAATAGCCTATATCGCTACTCAAGGGTATCGTCTGCTCCAACAAGGCATTCAGGATCAGGCCGTACGTCTGAGTTGCCGCCTTCGTGACAAGAAGCCATTCCAGCTCCTCATGCGTTGGGTGGTCGGTATCTTCCTCTCCGTTACCCCGTAAATTCTGTGCTTGCTGAAGGGCGATGAGTACCGTCTCGGACGAAAGCAAGGTTCTCGAAGTCGAAGCTGTAGAGAGGGTCTTGATGGCAGCCTGCAACTTGAAGTTTCGAGCCACAGCAGAGCTATTACTGACTCTGCTTTCTTCCGCCGCTTGCTGCGCGTCGTCCGATGCAGAGTGAAGCTCTGGTGATGACGGGATGGACGGCTGTTTTAGGAGCTGTAGCCGGTCTAGTTGCCCATCAACTTGACTGATGTGACTGCAAAGAGCTTATTTAGCACAGATAGAAAAAGTTCAACAAGCGCCCAGCGACTTACTCTACCACGAAAGACATGGTTCCTTCCCGCCAAAAAATCCGTGTGCCCAATCGACATTGCTAACGGCTGTAGGCCATAGAACGTGTACCTTGCTGCCAAAAGCCCTAGTGGTTTTGTGTTTATTTGCAACCTGAATTTAGCCGGTCATAAAAGATCAGCCCACGCGGAGACAGCAGTAGCCGGCAGGAGAGCTGGACCCTTGAATGTTGGGCCAATCAGAATCGATGACGGGAACCATCTTTCGCCGCTGAAGACAATAGAACTATTTCTTTTTGACTTCTCTTCTCTGCCCACGTACGCATCCTCCTCTTCTCAGACTCGTTGACCGAAATATCACCATGTGAGGACTACCAAATCCGCATCAATCAAGAGCCTTTCTGACAGTTTGATGCAGGAATTCAACATTCTCACTTTTCACGCCCCAAGAGACTTACTGGGGCCAATTCGATGAGATCTCCAAATACAATGTCCATCTCAATGTCTTCGAGCGCCTGTGGGCTGCGTGGTACGCCTACATACAAAATGATGTCCTCGCTACTGGCATCATGTCGTTTTTGTTGCACGAAATCGTCTACTTTGGCCGCTCCTTGCCCTGGATCATTATCGACCACATAAGTTACTTCAATAAGTACAAGATTCAAAATGTATGAACTACGCCTGCTCTATCCCACTATGTGAAATGTCCTGACACCTTCACAGCAAAAACTCCCGACGGCGCAAGAGCAGTGGAATTGCGCCAAGCTAGTCCTGCTCTCCCATTTCACGGTGGAGCTCCCTCAAATATGGTGTGTATCACCACGACCTATTTTCGCGATCATAGCTAATATCATTAGGCTCTTCCATCCCATGGCCGTCTACGTCGGACTCAGCACTACCGTCCCATTCCCATCTCTCCTCACAATGGCCTACCAACTCGCCATCTTCTTTGTTATCGAGGACACATGGCACTACTGGTCGCATCGAGCGCTGCACTGGGGCCCTCTGTACAAGAACATCCACAAGATCCACCATCAATACTCAGCCCCCTTCGGTATGGCCGCAGAATACGCCTCACCAATCGAGGTCATGATCTTGGGCCTGGGTACTCTTGGTGCGCCAATCTTGTGGTGTGCGATCACTGGAGACCTCCACATTTTGACAATGTACACCTGGATCGTGTGCCGACTCTTCCAAGCCATTGATGCGCATAGCGGTTACGAATTCCCATGGAGCTTGCACCACTTCCTTCCCTTCTGGGCAGGTGCGGAGCATCATGATGTTCACCATGAAAGATTCATTGGCAACTACTCAAGTAGCTTCAGGTGGTGGGACTACCTCTTCGACACGGAGTCAGGCCCCGAGGCAGCAAAGAAGAGGAGGCAGAGAAAGCTGACGAAGGAAGGAAGAAAGGTTCAATGAACAGGCAATCAAAGCTATGCACTGAAGCAAGCCCAAGATAGTGACTGGGCAGAGCGACAAGTTACTCTATGATGACACTCTGTATCTTGCATTCGGCAGCCAGAAGAAGTATCTGCGTTGTGATCAACTGGGTACCAGGCCCATCGGAGGGATTTTGTTCTTGTGCGCAGCGTTCTCGTCAAGAATGCTTCCAATCTATGCTTTAAAACATGGGCGTAGGGAGCAGGTTTAATCAGTTGAAAGGCAACTTTGTATTACCTGGTCAGATTTTGATCTCGCCCAGATCGAAAGGAGTTGTTGGCAATGATTCAACATTTTCAAGCTCCTCGTGAAGCTCGGCCTGCTCGTCACACCAGTCTGCCATTTCGACATCCTTAATAGTCAGACCCTGGGGCCTATGCGTAGTCCATTGGATGATTGTGTGATTGTATGTCTGACATCTTGGTTAGCATGCACCGTCTGTTCTCTGGCCAGTTGGTGACATACATTCCACCATTCAGGATGATGTCTCTTCATTTTACACTGCTCGGCAACGGCTTGCATAAAATTCTTTGCTCCCGTCAGTTCCCAGAATAATACCTATCATTTCAGACTCACCCAAGTCTTATTGAAGGTCTTAAAATGGAAGCTTCGCCTGATACCTTGTCCATCTACACATAGCTGCCAATGCTGCTTCCCCAATTCAACTCGACCTTCGAGCAGGTTCTTTAGTTTACTCAAGATCTGGGCCTCATCCTGATTTTCTGCAATGCGGACTTGATGTTTCCAAGATTCGTCAAATTCGTTGCTGGACATATCAGTGTAGCATCTCACCCTATCAAAGGATGCAGTCAGCCTATTTTGAGTGATCTTATGGCGGTGTACTGGAGCTCTTAATCCAGCTCGATGATAGCAAGAGCGCAAAGAGGTCAACATGAGCAAATTGGTCTAATTCACGAGTCGCGAATTCGTTTTACCCAACATCCAATTTGATAGGGCTGAAACGCCTTGGCCGAGGGGCATAAAAAGCACCAAAATGACTGGAGGTGTTGAATAGAATGACAAGTCATGATCATTCGCTTGTACTCGTACCTGTCCTCCAAGAGAATGTTTAAGTACTCCTATTCGTTTGGGTCTTCCACAGCCTCGTGCTACGCGACCCCACACGACTCTGGAATCTCATTAGCTTCAACCCTTGGCCCTCGCGCTCTCTACAGACACGCAAGTCTCTGGGCCAAGAGTCTCCAGTGCCTCGAGGAGCGAGCTCCGTTCCGAAGGACCAAGGCTGACTATCATGAGACGATGGAGCTCTTCAACAGGATGTCTAAGAGCTGAGGTCTCCTCGACGCGGGTTGAATGGAGTTACTATATACTAGATGGTATGTTTATGCGGAATGGGTGGGAAGTCTTCCAGTGGTATCATAAACCAGAAAGACGCGTTTGGTAAAAGCTAAGGTACCCGTTTGCGGAGCTTCATGGCCCCTTTTGGCAATTGATACTGTAAGGTATCTTATCTTGCAAAATGCGGTGAACGGAGTGAAATGGCGTGTCTGTCGTCATCACAATAAGGTATCCTTTCTCTTGCCATTCACGTCACGACCCGGCAGTTGATGGCATTGCTACCTAAGGTAGTAGCTGGCGAGCTCCTCTCACTTTCATTCATCTGCCACTCGTTCTCACGATTCACCACCCTTCCTTTCTATATACTCGTACTCGGTCGGAGTATTCAAGTCACGCATACCAATCCGCCCCATCGACCCGATTACCAAGACAGCCCATGCTGACAGAGATGGCATCCTCTATCGCCGATGGTATGCACAAGATCGTAAACATGGACCGAGCTGCCTCCTCGAACCCAAAGCTTGCAGACTTGGCCAAAGACACTACCCACTATGACTCCTCCAAGAACAAAATGACCACCGACTGGGGGAACAAGGTCAGCAACACTGACCACTGGCAGACTGCCTCCACCGAGGATCACATTGGCCCTTCGCTATTGGAAGATAATCATGCACGAGAGAAGGTCAGTCAACCACCCAGACTTTGAGATAGTAACCACTAACACTGCCTGAAGGTCCACCGCTTCGACCACGAGCGTATCCCAGAACGAGTCGTGCACGCCCGTGGCGCAGGTGCCTTTGGAACATTCAAGTTATACGAGAGTGCGGAGGATGTCACCAGCGCTAAGATCCTTACCGATACCTCCCGTACCACGCCTGTCTTCCTCCAATTTTCCACCGTGCTTGGTAGCCGAGGCAGTGCAGACATTGTCCGTGACGTGCGAGGCTTCGCCATCAAGTTCTATACTGAGGAGGGTAATTGGGATATCGTTGGCAATGACATCCTAGTCTTCTTTATCCAGGACGCCATCAAGTTCCCGGATCTGATTCATCCTGGAAAGCCTGAGCCTGATACTGAAGTGCCGCAAGCCCAGTCAGCTCATAACAATCTCTGGGATTTCCAATTCCTTCACTCCGAAGCCACTCACATGTTCATGTGGACTATGTCTGACCGTGGAATCCCCCGATCTTATCGAATGATGCAGGGGTTCGGTGTCAATACCTACACTCTTGATAACGCAAAGGGCGAGAGACACTTCGTGAAATTCCATTCTACTCCTACCCTGGGAGTTCACTCCTTCGTCTGGGACGAAGGTCTCAAATTGGCAGGCCAAGATCCCGACTTCCACCGCAAGGATCTCTACGAAGCAATCTCCATGGGCATTTTCCCAACCTGGAAGTTCGGAATCAAAACACTGAAAGAATCTCAAGCAGACGACTTCGATTTCGATGTACTCGAATCCACCAAGGTATGGCTCGAGGAGCTTGTGCCAATCAGGTACATTGGAGAGTTGGAGCTCAACCGCAACGTCGATGAGTACTTTACCCAGACGGAACAGGTGGCGTTCTGTACCAGTCATGTTGTTCCGGGTATTGGTTTCAGTGACGACCCTCTACTACAAGGACGCAACTTCTCGTACTTCGATGCTCAGCTCTCCAGACTCGGTATCAACTGGCAGGAACTGCCCATTAACCGCCCCCTCTGCCCGGTTGTGAACCAAAACCGAGATGGTCAAGGCCGCCATAGAATTACAGCTGGCTCAATCAACTACTGGCCCAACCGAAAGGAAGCTGTCCCTCCAGCGAAGCCTTCCGAAGGCGGATATGTAGATCATCCAGCAAAGGTCGAAGGGATGAAGCTCCGCCTCAAGAGCAAGAAGTTCAAGGACCACATTTCCCAGGCGCAGCTATTCTGAAACCCTCAGACCCCACCGGAGAAGATGCATCTGATCTCCGCCTTGGGCTTCGAGCTCGATCGCTGCGACGACCCAATTGTGTACGAGTCTATCACTGAGCGTCTCTGCGACATCGACCTCGAACTTGCACAAGCCGCCGCCGAAAAGGCGGGTGCACCGACCCCCACAAAGCAAGGCAAGCCAAATGCTGGCAAGAAGTCCGCCGGCCTCAGCATTACCGCTTAGAACGCACCCGAACCAACAATTGCCAGTCGTCGTGTCGCCATCCTTATCGCAGACGGCTATGACCCAGTCGCCTTCAACGGCGTCTACGCAGCACTCAAAGCTGCCAAGGCTTTCCCATATGTCATTGGTCCCAAGCGCCAGACCGTCTACGCAGATGGTGAGAGCAAGAGCGGCAAAGGCGTCCAGCCACATCACCATTTCGAGGGTATACGCTCCACCATGTTTGACTCCGTCTTCATCCCAGGTGGATCGCACATTGAGACCCTTCACAAGCAAGGTCGTGTCGTCCACTGGGTCCGCGAAGCTTTTGAAAGCCATCAGTGCCACAGGTGAGGCCGTCAACCTTGTCAAGACTGCTCGCGAAGTTGAGGGTATGAGCTTCTCGGCTAGTGGTAGTCATGATGTCGTTGACTCCTATGGCGTGGTGACTGCTGGAGCTGCTAAGCCGGAGAGCTTTAAGGAGACGATCAACATGGCTAAGGGAGCCAAGGACTTCATTGCTGCGTATACCTTTGCTATCTCGCAGCACAAGAATTTTGACCGTGAGATGGATGGGCTTTCGTCCATGGTAGCATATTAGATTGGACTTGAGTAGCAGCGATGGGGAAATATTGTTTAGGGTATTATGTGGATCGTTGAACAGTGAAGAGTATACATATTCATAGGTAATGATAACTTCTTCTTATGATTTTAGAGACCTCACATTATATTCGGTCCAGTATGATACTTATAAGGCGGCTATTAATCCACAACATGGTTGCTTTTGAGGATGTGGTCCAGGAGGACGACAAGACATGTACTGTCAGTCACTGAAATATGATGGAGAACTCGCTGATACGCTGCCTATGCGAGAAAATATTTGAATAAAAGGACCAGGGTGCGAGTCAAAAAAGAGGGCTTATAACAAACTGAAAAAGCTGGGCATGCTGACTAGCTGGGGCAATGAATGCAAAGTATAGTATCTACAGCCACTGGAGCAAGGCTAAGACAACAATTCACCTGCCAGACCACCGCTAAAGCTGAGCATTCTGACAGACTGGAGTCTTAAACCACGCTTTCGAGAAAATTGGGGGGGCTGCAGGATAGCCATTCAGTGGGCTACTACACTTCACCAGACGTTGACAATCCTGACAGCAGGCGCTGGTCTGCTCATAAAGCCCCACAAATCCCCACGATCTGCAACACTAGAAGAAAGCACACCACCCAATATACATACTCGCCAACTTAAACGGATCCGTCGCCTGCAAAATCAACGCCTGCACATACCCCTCCACACTCAACGGCACACTCTCCATCGGCAACAGTCCTCTAACCTTATTCCTCACACTCTCCAGCACGCCCTCCGGCGTATCCGGCACGATATTTACCGTCTTCTTCTTCGTGCCGATGAAGTCTGTCGTAGGATCATACAAAAATGTTTCGAGGATAGTCATCAGGGTATCTTCATTCTGCCTGAGAATACCGAGGGTAAGTTCGCACGACTTGCGGAACGGACCTTCGTAGCCGTAGGCGCCAAAGGCATCGATCATGTTGTGGGTGAGGCGAAAGGGGACAAGTTCTGGCTTCTCGAAGGTAAGACCTTTATCAAAGAGGCAGTTGAAGTCTACGTGGAAGGTGCCGCCGTTGCCTTCTTCGAAGAGGATGTTCTCGCCGTGGCGATCACCTAGGCCGAGGACGTGGCCGACTATTGACATGACTGCGCACGAGCGCGTGTAGCGGAGGCGTGCTGTGAACCAGGCACCTGGTTCGGGGAACATTTCGACGAACCATTCGTGGAACACCGGGGGAAAGTGGGGGATGATCTTCTGGGTGAAGATTGAAAGCTTATTTGGAGCTGATATGGAGTCGGTGAGGAGTTGGCGTAGCTCGCCGTAATTGATTGCTACGTTTTTTTGCTTGTAGCTGGCTAGGAGGATCTCGCGTAGGGTTTTGAGGTTGTCGATCCATTCGATTAGACCGCATTCTTCATTCAAAGGAGTGACGGCGTAGGTTTTGATGTAGAGGCGGCGCTTGCTGGACTCAGCGTCTTTCTTGAGAGCACGATTGATCATGGCATTAAATTCCATCAGGCGCTGATCCTTTCGGAGATCGTCTTTGGGCTTGCAAAGGAGCGCGTAGACGTGACCGTCTGAGCCTCTAATATTGATCTTTCGTGGTCGCTGCAGAGAATTTAGGACCAAGGCATCATCCAAGAAAGAAGAGATTGTAACACAATCTCTGTTGCTGAAAGGTTTGTGCTGCCTCATGTTTACATTTTCCGTCCCTGTGGGTAGACTGGCTGTCAAAGACATCTCCAGCGGGATTGCCATTTTGGAGGGAGCTATTTTATGATTAAAGCCAAGATCCTTGGACAGACTGATGTTCGCTGGCTTGCCGTGTATGTCGCCTTCACAAGCGTGGAGCAACTGATCAGATAATTTCTGGCCGTGCGCAATCAACGCCTTTAATTCAAGTCCTATTGAGTCGCCCCTCAGCTTCTTCGCGTGGTCCATGACTCTATGCATGCACGTAGCCCCCCTACTCGCCCGATCCTTCGAGGAAGATTTCACAACAGCCAGCAGAGTCCAAAGTGCTTGCGGGGCGTGCGTGCTGACAACTTTGGCGACAATCTCCACCAGGATCTTGTAGACAGCTTGGTTTGGATGACATATCCGAGCCACTATTTGAGAAAAGGCCGTATACCATACGAAAGCTGGACAACGATCGACGTACTTTTTCATCTGCAGATTGCAAAATTCAAGCATTTTCTTTTGCTGACCTGGGACAAAGCTCATGAATTCACGGTTATTTCCATATTTTGGATCTAGAGGTTTCTCGGTTTCGGAACCCAAATCCAGCCAGAGCGTCAACAATTTGGGCAAGGTCTGGTATATGTATTTCGCGCCATAGGCAAGTGACCTTAGATAGTTCTCGATGATAAGCTTCGCAATTTCTCCACTGATGAAAGTCTGAGCCTGTTTCGCTGGTGGTTTGGCCTTCTCCGACTCCAAGAGCTTGTTGTAGTGCTTCCCAACACAATAATGGGCCTTTTCCCATCGAATGTGGAACTCGATTGCTTTTTTGTATTGCTGAGTCACCACCTCAAATTGCGTTTGGCCGGCTCTGTCAATCCACTTCGCGAGCAGCAGGTGAGCGCTTGCTTTCAGTGAATTTTGTTGTTGCTGTTTACTTGGGTTGTTCGTTGTAATTGATTCCTCGGTCTCGGTATAGTCATAGGAACGGAAAGCGTTCGCTGATATAGCACCTTCAAGACTTTGAATAGCCTTACGACGGTTGCCTTCCCTCCACAACAAGCGAGAATGCTCAATTCTGGCCGATTCATCCCCTAGTTGCGAAGCGTGAAGAACAGCATTAAAAGCTTGATGGATGAAGTTGCCTTTCCGCGCTAACTTTGCACTCGTGATCCAAGCAGAAGCGACATCGACCTCCGAGAAATTACGCCTTGCAAGGTTAGCTTACGCCTCAAAGCCCGATGAGGAACTTACTTGGAGAGCTGCATCGTTGCCCGTCTAAGGCCCAGTATGTATTGTTTGTCAGACAAGAATGGCCCAAGCACATCGAGCCTTTGATTCATGGATGCTGTAGGGCTCCTCTTATCAGCTATATTGCCGTCTCGTACACCGCTTATTGTTTCGATCTCGGTAAGCACGTGGAATCTTAACAGCGCTTCATGACAGTCTTGAAGTGAGGCCGTGTTCGTCATAGAAAGGCCCTTCGCGGTGATCTGGCGAAGATTTTCTAAGATACTCGAGAACTGCACAAGCCTGTCCTCGGAGAGCGCCAAAAGCGCCCGTCCGATTCCTACGTTGAAGTCTCCTTCGGAGTTCTCCGTGGCCAAAGCAAGGCAGTCTCTTAGTTTGCTCAATTTTCCAGTCACCCAAGACGCCTCTACGGCGAAGGGTAATGATAGCGCCTCGCTCGCGTGTGAGTGCTGGAAACCATCGATTTGGTTCAACAAGACATCTGCATTACCTCAGTTACTGAAACATGTTCTCGACTTTGGATTAGATTCTTACCATGCTGGCCTGATTCTTTGAGGCTGGTAAGAAGGTTGCATTGCACTTCAAGATCGTTTGGTCGTTCGTTCAAAAGCAGCTCATACCAGCTTTGGGCTGCAGTCCATCTCCCCGCCTTACGATGCTCAAGGATCTGTTGATCAATGTTGAGCACTTGCAGGTGAGTCGAGATCCCCTCTATACCATCAGGTTCGTCAATTTGTGTGTAAATTTCCTGGAGTCTCTCGTAGAGCGGTTCCAGATTCCCCTCTTGTAGATTAGCTTGACATCGTTCTCTCTGTTGCCGGATGTATTGCTCCCAGTGAAACAGTGCGCGAGAATAAGATTTACACTCGACTGCTCGTCTAGATATGACGTCCGCGGGTATGATGGCGAGAACCGATTCAACACTGCTGATCTGCAATATGTCCCTTTCTGCATCAGCTTGGGACAAGGAGCGCCCCGTTCGCGTTCCTGGGGTTCGGCAATTGGCGAGCTCTTTTTTCTTCTCCTGCATCCACCTAGATAGATAATCTAGCACTTGGAATACCGTCTGCAAACAGTGTAAATAAGTAAAAGTTGAGGCTAAGATTTGTGACACTCACCTGGCTGCAGAGAATCACATTGTCCCGCCGCGGAGCTTGGTCTGGCAACGAATGGAGCAAAATCTGCAGCAATTCGCGGCCAATCTCCCGTCTGTCATGGTCCTCGCCATTGACAATCACATTCAAACAGGCGAACGGTAGTAAGAAATTAGATATTGAAATATCCTGAAATCGTACTATTCGACTCAGTACGGAAAAGATCGTCTGTACTTTGCCTGTCCCTAACTTTCTCTTGAGAAGGTCAAATGTGATTGCGCGAAGCCAATGCCCGTGACTCATCTCTCCGCTGTACAGAGGGTAGGTGCATGGCGGCTGGGATACCCCAGCCGTCACAAAATACTTTGAGTCCGTGAAAGGCATTAGAGTGGTCCTCACTGACTCGGGTAGCGAAACCCATCTGCGATAGTTTGCATCATGTGGTCCATCGCGAGACCGAGAGATTACAGCTTCCCTGATCGCGGATATGCTCAGTAGCTCTTGCATAGCATACGCTAGGAACCCCTGGCTTCTTGAATTGGTCGCGGATAGGAATGCTTTGACCAAAACTTCGCGAAGGAAGAAAATGACAAAGTCATTAGTCTCGTCATTTCTTACAAAATTGGAAAGGACCAAAATCTCCCTCTTCTCCCTAGTCGCTTCGATGCGCGTTGGGTCCAGACATCCGACCAGTCCAAGGCATTTAGCGCATAAAACGGATATTTCTAGATTCGTACTACTGAACAGCACAGAAGTATCAAGGATAGACCGAATCAGCTGGCTTACAACAGTGTCAGGTTGTTCACTATTAGCAGCCTCGTGCAGAAAGCCTTGATGCTCTGTAAGGTACTCCGCGAGTTCGCGAAGGGCCGTCACGGCCACGGTTGCATTCTCATTCTGGCAACGCTGACTGAAGGCTATGAAGTGGTGCTTCACATCCATGCGGGATTTAAGTGCATCCAATTGCCCTTCAAATTTGGCCATGAGAGGTATTGATGAAAGAGATGGCAATGTGTGCACAATGTCGCAAATCATAGTTGAGTGGGTTTTCATGAGGTGATCGATCATGTCATAAGCCTGTCCCTGGATGCCGGAACCAAACAAACGCCAATGCTGCACAAGGATAGCAAATGTCGGATCTACTAGCGCTGCGATCTCGTCTTCACCAAGGGTGTTCATCATGACAAGCCAAGCGCCAAGGCCTTCGTTCGAAAGCTCTTTGTTCTCGATGGCAGATCTTAGACATGCACAAATCTGAAAGAATACATTAGCTCAATGTACAGGAAAGTGAACGCGAAGCTATACTTGTGGCAAACCATTGCTAACGTAATTTTTGGCAAGCTTGATCATCTCGCGGATTGCGCCCAGACACCTCATTTTTTCCAAGACTGGCTGTGGACCCTTGCCATCATTGATGATGTCCGCCAGGAGCGCCATTATGCCAAGAACGTGGGATTCGAAAAATGAGCCAATTACATCCATCTTGCGTGCTGATCCTCGACCCGAGATCCCTTTGCCATGGGTGACACTAGCCAGGTAATGGAGTGCTTGATGAGCCTCGGAGTGGTGAGCCTAGGCATCCGCAGAATTCATGAAGCATTGACTTACTTTGGACTTCTTCAGATCATTGTCTTCTCCTGCAGCCCTTAGCAACTCTGCAGCTGTCGCTTGTGGCTCCGACTTTAACAATTCTGCGCAGTCCACATTGCTGTACTCGGGAGACACTGCATGGAGAAGATTCATGACCATACTCTCCACATCGCTTGAAGATTGCAGTAAGACACACGAGAGAATCGCAGCCAAATTGTTGTGTTCCCTGCAAAGCGCCATAATTGACTGACCGCTGGCATCTGCAATTCTCTGAAGTATATCCTGCTTTTTGGTCAATACGAAGAAAGGTACGGTGTGAACCTGAGTCATGGAGAGGAAATCGGAAACACTCATTGCCAACAGATCAGACATCTGTTGCGCAACTTGAGGCTTTCTTTGCAAGTCTTGGACCACAGTGACAGCAATGGTACGCCAGTATGGAGCAAAAAGCTTCATTGCCGAGAAGGGGCTGTGATTCGAGATTTGTTGAATCTTTCATAATGTCAGTAAGTCGTCAAGGTTCTGTGTATGGAGGCAGTCCAAACCTCATCGTATGCAAGCCCACATATCAGTGCATTCGTATGACCAAGGTATTCGACAAGTTTCAGTAAGATAAGGTTCATGTGGTCACCGCAAGATACCCTGGAAAGCAAGATAAGCGTATTGACGCGAAGTGTGGGTAGCGGTCATACCGGGCTATTTGACCCCAGGCTAATATGCTCGTTTCCTGCAATGCAAGGTCATTCTGGCCAGACATATGACGCAAGACGTCAATAGCGACGAGACGGTTTTTTACAAGCAAAGCAGCTGGTAGATGGCTTTGCAAGAAGGCAGGCAAGGTCCGTCTGTTGGAGTTTAGTATATATTAATAAAGGGGCTGCGCTTCAACTGACCCTGCGGCAACGCGTAGTTCTCTGATAGAGCTGTGTAATGCTTGCAAGCACCACTGTCCGAACGGGGATGATGTGAGATCAAGATGGTTCATGTTTGCAGTATGAGATAGAAGCCGCTTCAAGGCCAACATAGCGGCAACGCGGGGTCGTCGAAATTTCTGTGTCTCGGGAAGCTTTATCAGACTTGCAATTGCTGCGAAAATACCCTCTGCTTCTGGATCGTCCCACGTGGCTAGCGGATCTCTGTCTTTCAATGTTTCTCTGGGTTCGATATCGCAGATATAACATTTTTTAGAGAGTAAAGATCCATTCTTCCCTCTAGAGGCTTCGCAGAAAGCTCCCACGCTTGTGCATATTAGTTGGCCGATTGATGCATATAGCAAACACCGTTGTTCTTCAGAAAGCGTTGGATAGCAATTACTAGTCTATGTCAGTAGCCCGAGTTTGATTGGGAAAGCGAGCACCCTACATTGCGGTTTGACTCAGACCAACTAATTCGCTATTCTCCTGAAGACCTAGCAAATCTTTGATCGTCTTAACGACTAATGAACGTGCGTCGAGCTCCTTCGATCCTTCCTTAACAATAGAAAGACGCACTCGCTTTCTGGGCCTCTCCGCTTCGCTAGCAGAGTCGGATACAGAGCTAGAGAAGTAATTACGACATAGCAGGTCGACTTCTGAATCTTTGAACGACGGCATCTGAGCCTGTGGTAACGGACTCGGGCCTGACAGAAGGTTCTCATCCTTCAAGTGGACGATCAAGGATATCGCATCCTGCCATCTTGTGAGCCGAATGACCTTTATGAACGCGCTCCTCAACACATACCTGTAGGTCTTGACCGAACCCATTGAGACGGTCTTGGTCTTCGATCAAAGTAGCAATACATAATAAGATTTGCTCAATGAAAATTCGACGTAAAGGCTGAGATCTCTGGGCTGCGAAAGCGAATCCAAGAAGAATGAGGCAAAGCATTCTTTCAACAGAAGCTGCCAATGGCAAAGTTTCAAGGCCAAGAAGTGTGGCCGTCAACTGTGAAAGTAAAAACGCACTCCTAGACACAATTGCTGAAGAAGCTTTAGTGTGCGCCATGCGTCCGAGAAGCTTGCGAGACATGTCCAAGAACGTGATCAGGCAGGACGGCGATAATTGACCGTGGCCGAAATTTGCACCTTCCAATGCCAAAGCACGCCAGAAGCGAACCAATGCGTTCAGAGCCCATGTCTCATCAGGTAATGTAGAGATACTTTTCCCCTGGACGGCGAGCATGGTCACGACAACAGACAACAGACAAATTGTCACACTACTCGCTTGCGCGATACTTCGGAGTGGTGTTTGGAGAACACTTTGCTGAACAGTAGCTTGCAAGTCATCCAGACAGACTTCTGCGATAGTTGCGTTCGAGGGGAAGCCTGCTAGAGGCAAGTTAACAATTTGTGTTGGACTCGTGGTAATTGATTCTTCAATGTAGTGTAGAACATCTGAAATTAGGCGTTAGCTCTGAGTATCTATTAACTTTAATTCAACAATTTGACCTTTGACGCATCCTTGTATGTATCTCATCACAGAAGATTTCCCTGCTTTTCTAATATGCGTCTTCCTCTCCGCCACCAAGGCTGCCTCGAGCACTTTAGTTACCCCATTCGTGACATTCTCGTCACTAGGATGGGAGATTAGAGCCAACACCTTAGGCACAAGCCATATGTACAATGGACCATGCGGCTTAGGATCACCTTTTTGACTTGGAGACGTCACGAAAAGAACCTCTGGATTCCTCCCGATGGTGTGTTCTATAGCGCTCAGGCTCTCGATAGCCTGCAAACGCAGCTCTCGACTTCTTCCGAATGGATCATCCGGTGTCAACACATCGAGACCAGCTTTGACAATTACGTAGATGAGCTTGAAATTAACATTGCTATCAGTCTCGAACGCGTTTGGGTGCGAAATTTGCTCGTTATCTGTACCAAGAACTTCTCGAAGCAATAGCCGAAAGGTCTCTTGATCCTTGATTTTGGAATGCTTCTTCCCATCTGTGAAATGATTGACAAGCTGTGCAGCGGTTGACTGTGGTGGATCACCATTCTGCTGTACCGGTCGGCCAGAGCCAGACCTTGCCACACCGCGCGCCATTATTCCCCAATCGTCCCCTTGCTACTTGGTCGTCTTTGTTGTTCATCATATCTATTGGAGGTAGGACGCGTCGCAAAAGAAGGCGGTTTAAGTGGCACGCCAATATTTCTCAGCCCTACCAAACACTGGAAAGTCAGCAGGAGCGGTTCTTCGCTGAGAGTATCTCGGATGGTTGATGACATGAATGCCATTCAGACCGTGGAGCGTGACAAGGACTTTGCGGCTGGTACTCTGACTCTACAAGATGAGACCCATCCAAAGTATATGCGAGCTGCATTGAATCTAGTACGGCATCTATCTACAGTCGATCACTGTAATCGTTTAGTAGATTGACTGAATTAGGCAGAGCAAGCGTTGGCCTCTGACGAAGTACCCGTCGGATGCGTCTATGTACATCGTGGTCAAATAATTGGGGAGGGCATGAATGATACGAATCGTTCGCTGAATGTGGGTAACGTGCTTAATGACTACTGCCAATATCTCTGTCTATATGAATTTAATACGCCGAATGCTGTCTGACGCAAAATTGACAGGGAACCCGCCATGCAGAGTTCTTAGCTATCAGCAGAATATTAGACAAATATTCACCCTCTGTGTTCAGCGAAACCGATCTATACGTGACCGTAGAGCCATGCATTATGTGTGCATCAGCCCTCCGCCAATACCATATTAGAGCTGTATACTTCGGATGCGCCAATGACCGTTTTGGTGGCACTGGTGGAGTGCTTTCAATTCATTCTGAGTATGGAAGATCTGACGCTAAGTGAATAAATAGTACTAATCTTGTGTCCGTAGTCCTGGTGTGGACAAGCCTTATCCGGTATACGGAGATCTGTTTCGCGAAGAAGCTATCATGTTGCTGCGGCGGTTCTATATTCAGGAGAATGGAAAGGGTAAGACTCTGAACGACTATATGGGAGATCGTTGAGTGACCTTCTATTAGCACCAGAGCCGAAACGAAAGAGAGACCGGCATCTTAATACTGATATTGTGCCGTCTTCTCGGTAGAGTGGCTAGAGAAAGGCTCTCACTATGACGAGCGATGTGTTGGCTGCCAGTGTCGCAGTATCCCTAGGTACTACCACCCATTCAATCCTCTTGAGAGTAAGGTAATATGGTAAGTATAGAGTATAAAGTCTGCTTGCTTGTCGTTCTGACAAGAAATAGAAACGACGAGATCAGAGGTCATGACAGAGTAATGTGCAAGACAAAGTCATAAATTCCTAGAAACGCCCCCTTCCGTTATCTACATTCAGTTGCTGCCAGCAGACTCCGCTTGCTCTGCAGCGAGCTCTCTTTCAGCCTGCCTATAGTATTTGGCGGTATCGACTCCATGCTACAAATCGTCAGTCAAAAAACAAGTGATGCTGCGCGTGATTCGGAGTATACCTGATTGTGATTCACGAAATTGAACCATGGAACAAGATGTAAAAAGATCCCAGAATATCTCGAATTCCGCGAAGCCACACCCTGCATGTATGGTGTGAGGCTCGACTTTCCGTACAGTGGCTCGTTCCTCTTGACTCTGTCAACCATCTCCCGCATGTCCATCTCAACCTCTCGCTTATTCTCCTCCATGCCGTAGAATCGCTCTGTTGAGCGCATCAGCTTATACGTTCACCAGCGACCAGTGGGATCCATACGGATTGAGCAGGTGTAGAAGTAGATGAATCCACCACCAGCACCAATGGTGCATGAAAGCCGCATGATTGATGCAAAACTTCCTTTGCCAACGTGTGATGGCGCAAGCCTCTCCCACAGCAACATCAGGCCTGGGCCAAAGGCAGCGAAGGCCGCCCCTTGGTAGTAATCCGATGTTCTAGCATACTTAACTACACGCTTGAAGTGCCTATTCAATTCTTAGCGGCATAGCAGGGAGGTTCAGAACGAGGTACGTACGGATCACTGTCAATGAGCTTCAAGAGCTTATTAGCATTGCTTCGTCAACCAATTGAGGGGCACTGACTGGGTATTGACTGTTCAATTGCTTCGCCGGCACATAAGGCCGCTTCTGCAGGTCCGACATGTTGGGCTCAAAGCGACCAGTCGAGAGCACGTTGAAGAGGCGTGAAAGGCAGAATGGTAGATGATTTTGCGGAGTAGGTTGCCATATTAAAATGAGCACGGTGTGTCTTTAGCAAAAATGGGTCGCACTAAAAACACGTCATTGCGAGTTTCACAATTACATGCTGAACAGCTTTCAAGTGCAGTATAATTACGAGAGAACATTTTCACACAATCATGATGGCAGCTGTCGATATAGGCGCTCGCAACGGGCCTCCTGTGCCTGCAGACGATTTGGATGATCTCTTCGACTACGACATTGGCGACGTCTTTCGTGATGTCGACACTAATATGGACGCTCCTGCCAGGGGTAAGACTACGGCGAATGCCGACGGGAAAGAGAATGGGGATGCTTTGGGTATTGATGAAGAGATCAAGGTGGTCAAAAAGAGAGCGCCTGTGCCAAAGCTAGACGAGAACAGGTCAGGACCTCGGGATGCCTTGCCTAGATGATGAATGCTCAATTGAGAATAGGCTGTTATCACCGGCGGGGATTCCAAAGTTGCGGTGGATTGCAAAAGATCGGCTACGGTTCAAGGGCAAGGGACATGAGGTACGTTGTCACAGTGAAGCTTCCGGTAGATCGACTAATATCTTTGGTAGTATTCGGATGTTGCTCGGCTGTTAAATGCCTACCAGTTATGGCTAGATGACTTGTATCCACGTGCAAAATTCGCGGACGCTCTTGCAATAATCGAGAAGCTTGGTCACACGAAAAGAATGCAGACAATGAGGAAAGAATGGATCCGTGAGAGCAAACCACAGGATACTCTGGACGCCTCAGAGAACTTCACAAAGAAGGCAGACCACGCAGAAAAGAGCTCGAGACTAGCACAAGACCAGTCACCAGCCGTAGCTCCACTTGAGAGGCCGCGAACACCTGTCGATGCCAACGGCATTGACGACGAGGACGATGAGATCTATGCGGCTACCCCAAGACCAGGTAAAGAGGGTAGCAAGGTGAAACACGACGCCTCGAAAGAAAGTCTATTCATATCTGATGACGAAGAAGCGCTGGGCGAGCAGCCTCAGGAGGACGATCTAGATGCACTGCTGGCTGAGGATGAGACGAAGAAGGCAGAAGGAGCTGCTCTGCCAACTGAACAAGATCAATCGCGTCAGCAAATGGAAGATAATTTCGAGGATGATATGGAAGCTATGGCAGGCTTGGATGATTGGTAAAATGAACACTTCGGAATAGTGTAACAGATCTTAATATTGGCGAGGTGTTCTAGAGAGGGGTCTCAGCTCCAATATAGCTTTTGTGTTATAGTATCCAACATTCACTAAATGTTATCGCGTTGTGGAGACTTCTTCCTTCGTAAATATCGCTGTTACAATTTGGTGATAGCCACCGATACGCCTTTCAGACAGCAAGCAGTAGAGCGGGTATAGATTTGTCAAAAATACACAGAAAGTCGATTATTCCAGTGGTTCATTCTACATACCGCTTGAAGAACGACCCTTCGAATCCGCCATCTAAGCGTCATTCCAGCCGCCACACAGACATACTGTTCGTGGTCGTATCGACCCAGTACGTTTCTTGGACTTGGATTCACGTGGAAGGAGCTGAAGGTTTTCCTGATGTCTTCAGAATTCTTGCGTGCTGTTGAAAAACTTCATTTAGATGCGGATGATCAAGCCGTGGAGCAAGATGAGTGTATCGATGGAATATTGAGTCAACAGCGACCGAGAAAACGGATCAAAAGTGATCCCAAGCTTCTCAAGAGGAAGCTCGAAGACAATTTCCTAAGTCCACCGTATGTCCTTTTCCACGCAGATCCTCCATTGTAACTTCATCCACAGCTTCGATTAGCGAGCTGACTTCGAGACCTTACACAGAACATCTTTTGGGCCAGAATGGTTGAATAAGCTGCAACAGTAGGTCATCGATAATGCATCTCATGGATGCCGGCTAACGTACACTATTGGCGATGGGACATTCCTACAGACTACAGTGGGATATATGAACTCGCGCCGACCCAGACCAGGACTATTATTCGGTTTACTAGAGAAGGTCTAGAGGGCAAAGTCACCGGCTACAAAGAAGTGACCGTGCCAGCCAATAGTGCCACCGCCAAAAATTCTACCTCGCTATTGAGAAAGCCAGCTAACCGCGCCGACTTCGTTCGTGGAGCCGCTGGATTCTTTCCATTTGCCCCGGGAGGTCTCGATGGTGTTACAGCTGTAGCGGCACTCGAAGATCAAGCCATCCAGGACAAGCAGCAAGTGAAGGGTACTAAAGGTAGCAAATTGGACCGTGTAATTGACTTCGGCTCCCAAGGTACGCTGCTCGAGATCCCTCCAGGTTTCACGAGGGGTCTTGATTTTGGAAGGTCAAGGGTAAAAGTCGACAAAGACACAGCAAAGCAAGTTGAAGATACTCTGGGAGCCGAGCCGGATGACTCAGTCAATCTTGACACTGGAGAAGAATATAAAGTCAATGGTGACACCGAAGACGGGCACGAGCCTCGTGGTATCGACTCGAGTGAGGGGGAAGACGAGGATGTTGATTCTTTGCTACCTGTCGAATTTCCCGCATTAGAACCTCATGGTGTGCTAGCAGCATCGTCGAACAAGCGTGGAGGCAGAGAATGGGCTCATATGGTCGATGTCAAGAGGGAAATCACAAACTTTCAGGAGCTCGTGCCAGACATGGCGAGGACTTGGCCATTCGAGCTCGACACGTTCCAACAGGAGGCTGTGTATCATCTCGAAAACGGAGACTCGGTCTTTGTGGCAGCTCACACATCCGCGGGTAAGACCGTAGTTGCGGAGTATGCAATTGCGCTGGCAGCGAAGCACATGACCAAAGCCATCTACACGTCACCAATTAAGGCTCTGAGCAATCAAAAATTCCGAGACTTCAGACTCGAATTTACGGACGTTGGTATTTTGACTGGTGATGTCCAGATCAACGCGGAGGCTAGCTGCCTAATCATGACCACAGAGATCTTGAGGAGCATGCTGTACCGTGGAGCGGATTTGATACGAGACGTTGAATTCGTGATTTTTGACGAGGTTCATTACGTGAACGACTTGGAACGAGGTGTCGTTTGGGAAGAAGTAATCATTATGCTCCCCGAGCATGTCACACTGATCCTCCTCTCGGCAACGGTTCCTAATACCTACGAATTCGCTTCGTGGGTAGGTAGAACCAAAAAGAAAGACATATACGTGATTTCGACCCCAAAGAGACCAGTGCCGCTAGAACACTATCTGTGGGCTGATAAAGCCATGTACAAGATCGTCGACCCAAACAAGCGATTCCTGGACCAGGGTTGGAAGGAAGCTAACACGGCCATGGGAGGCCGAGACAAAGTTCAGGCCCCTGAAGCAAATGGAGCAGCCAACCAGCGTGGCGGGACAGGCGCAAGAGGAGGAAGAGGCCAGCCTCAACGTGGTGGTCTCCAGCGTGGCGGCCAGCAGCGCGGAAGAGGTCAGCCGCAGCGAGGGCAAGGCAACATTGCTCGAACTGGGCGTGGAGGTGGTCGAACAACCGCAGCTCAAGATAGAAATATATGGGTTCATCTGGTCCAGCACCTCAAAAAGTATGACCTCCTACCTGCCTGCATCTTTGTCTTCTCGAAGAAAAGATGTGAGCAGAACGCCGATGCCCTTTCGAATCTGGACTTTTGTACGGCAACTGAGAAGAGTGCTATACATATGATAATCGAGCGCTCGATCGCCAGGCTCAAGCCAGAAGACCGCATCCTGCCTCAGATCAGGCGATTGCGAGAATTGCTTAGTCGAGGTATTGCGGTACATCATGGAGGGTTGCTGCCCATTGTAAAAGAGGTCGTTGAGATACTTTTCGCGAAGACGCTTGTGAAGGTTCTCTTTGCGACCGAGACTTTTGCTATGGGTTTGAATCTACCAACACGCACAGTCGTCTTCTCAGGGTTTCGCAAGCACGATGGCCGAGCTTTTAGAGACCTTTTACCTGGCGAGTATACCCAGATGGCTGGGAGGGCCGGCCGACGTGGCATTGACCCTGTTGGGAGCGTCATTATCGTCAATTCCAACAGTGATGAGGCGCCGCATGCTGCTACACTGAAGCAGATGATATTGGGAGATCCAACCAAGCTGCGCTCACAATTCCGTCTGACCTACAGTATGATCCTTAATCTCCTGCGAGTTGAGGCTTTGAAAATCGAAGAGATGATCAAGCGGAGCTTCAGTGAGAATGCCACGCAAGCGCTTCTCCCAGAGCAAGAAAAGAAGGTCAAGATCTCGGAGGCAGACTTGGCAAAAATCAAACGTGAGCCTTGCGATACATGTGATATCGACCTTGAGGAATGTCATGCCGAAGCCATGGCATTCCAGTCCGACACCGCGGACTTACACTTAGGCCTGGTGGCGTCACCTGTTGGGCGACGAATGTTTTCTGCAAAGCGACTGGTCGTTTTTCGAAAGGTGAAAATGGTCCCAGCGAAATTTTTGGAAGATGCTAATGCATGACCTAGGACGGCATACGTACAGCAGGCATTCTTACACGCGAAGGTGTCAGCAGAGGTCTAGCTCCAACTGTTGAGCTGCTTTCCTTTGGTGCGAAGAATCCGACACGGCAGCCGAGCGATTTGTTGCCCTATCTCCCTCATTTGCGGCCTTACTTCGCACCACTTCCCAAGCAGGTCGCAGAGTTGGAACTAAAGGTCCTCAAAATCCCTTTGAGTGACGTGGACGCGGTGACCGGGACGAGCGTAAAGGTCAGAAGACCCATATGGACCTTACGAGTGAAGAAAGGTATTGACAAACATTCATAGATTGGAATCGATGACATACTAAAACATCGTATAGAAGCAGTGAAGTTCGCAGAAGAAGAAGCCACTGAGATTTGTAAATCGTGGAGCAAAGCTGAATGGGACGAATTGGACTGGAGCCGCATCAAAGAGCTTACGACGCGAGATATCATGGAACATCGCAAGCAGGAAGCGATTGAAGTGCAAAAGGCTCAATGCCTCAACTGTCCAAATTTTGTCAAGCATGTCAGTCACTTTAGTGCTCGAGATCTTGAGCGTACGCTAATGTACTGTAGTTCTCAATGCGTCACGACGAATGGCTCATCATGGAGAACATCACACAATTAAGGCAACTCATGTCAGACCAGAACCTGCAACTTCTTCCGGACTATGGACAGCGACTAGCTGTCTTGAAAGATTTGGGCTTCATCGATGAGAATTCCAGAGTCGAGCTCAAAGGGAAAGTAGCGTGTGAAGTGAGTCAAGCTTTGAATGCCTTTTCAAATAGAGGTCAACTAACATCTTTTAGATACATTCAGCGGATGAACTCGTCCTTACGGAACTCATCCTTGACAACGTGCTGGCAGACTTCGAACCAAAAGAGATCGTCGCTCTTCTATCAGCCTTTGTCTTCCAAGAGAAAACAGACAACGTACCCACCTTGACGCCTCACCTGGAAAATGGGCGGGATACAATCATCAATATATCCGAGAAGGTCAATGCTTTCCAAACGCAGCACCAAGTCATCCTCTCCAGTGATGACTCCAACGACTTCACAAGTCAGCCTCGCTTTGGGCTTGTTGAAGTTGTCTATGAGTGGGCAAGAGGTATGTCATTCAACCGCATCACTGACCTTACGGACGTGTTGGAAGGTACCATTGTTCGTATCATCACCAGACTAGATGAGACATGTCGGGAGGTCAAGAACGCAGCGAGAATTATTGGGGACCCTGAGTTGTTCACGAAGATGCAGGCGGCGCAGCTCGCTATCAAGCGTGATATCACTGCAGTTGCTTCGCTATATATGTGACGAAACAATGACAAGTCTTTCGCAGTCACCCTAGCAGGTTTGGTATCAGGATGGTGGGCAGTTGGGAGTGCTACAGAGCCAGGAAATGTCAGCACACACGTGCGGAGGAGCAAAGACCTGGTCTTTCCACCCTTCAGATGGATCGCGATTGAGTAATCGGCAAATCTAGAATAAGCTCGAATACCTAACTTACCACTCAAGTTGAGACTAACTTAGATTGAAGTCATTGACACTAGCGCCTAAGTCTACCACATACTTTGACACCAAACTTGGGGGTCAGAGTCATCCTCCAAGTTATCTACCCGTTAGGTCTGCTCGTCCCCAGCTCTTAAATAGCGTGGAAAGTCTTTTCTATAGCTCTTAAAGACTCTAAGATATCGCTCTCGTCGCTTACCCAACCTTCGTATCGAACTCGCTAATCCTTGGAGCTGGAACTCCGACCGTTTCTGTTCTTATTGAGTCAAGAGTTCGCACTTCTCAACTCTTCCTACAGCTGGATTATCAGCTTTCGGTGGCCATAGACCGCCAATTAGGCCTGTTCACGCCCAAACACTGGGTTAGCAAGGCACTTTTCTACGCTTAACCCCTTCTTTTGGCAGCCTTTCATACAAGTCCTCTTCTATCTTGAGCCGCTGTTCCATAATACTGTCCTTGAAAGCGTCACGAACGGTACACCGTTTTTCTATCTCTAATAAGCCCCAACATCCCCTCCGACTCCACAGACTGCCTGCCACACCTTTTCGCCTAACCTGTATTTCACCAGACCCGCAAAGACCATCAAATCTCGTGCACTGCCCAGTAATTCGTCACTGATCTCTCTATTCGTACCACCTTCTCCGCCACCATACTGCCTTGATGCCAATAGTTCCCTCTGCTGTCCAATGCATGTGATGGTCCAGAGAAGCAGCGGTCCAATGTTGCGCGAGATGGTTGGAGGTAGCGCGTTGAATGCTGTAGCCGAAGCGCGAATGGTTGGAATGGATGCGTGAGCCTTGAGAGGTAGGAGGTTGAGCGATTCGATCGTCTGAAAACGTTAGCAGACAATCCTACGTTGGAAAGGTTGCGAAATACATACGTCAATAGCTTCAGACCACTGACCAGCCGCAGCTTTGGCCTTTGCTTCACTCATGCGTAGTAGTATTCCGCATATCTCGCGATTCTTTGGGCGGATCTTTTGAAAATAAAGTGCATTGGCATTGTACAAGGTGATCATGTTTTTCGCCAAAACGAAAGGATCGTCCACAGAAGTCAAGCTCAAAGTAGTACCATCTGGCTGTTGCTGCTCTTGGTTCTGCTCATATTGTGCAATGGCTCTAGGCTTCGACGGCTGCAGGCGCATTTGCTCTTGACCAATATCGATGGCAATAGCCTCGGAGAGAGTACGGTTGATAATGGAGATGACGTTGTCATAGTCCTCAGCTAGATGGTACAGGAGTACCGCATCGCTGGTGCGGCCGTTGTCGTCTGCAACACTAGCCGCCTGGACGGTAATTACTTTGAGGAGATCCTCCTGGTCTGCCAAGGCGATCAGAGGCAAGCGCTTCTCAACAACGCCCTTCAGCCTTATGCCATTGTAGCGAATGTCCCCAAGTAATTGCGCAAACTCGCGAGTTTCGAGGACTAGTTCGCGCAAGGCTTCGTGACACAGGGAAGATTGGGATTTCCCCATTGCCCCTGGTAGGCCGGCGTTGAGGCAGATTAACGTCAGATAGTCGACGGCCGCCTCGACATTGCCTGACCGGAAATCGCGGGTGTAGTAGCCAATCATACGACCAAAGCTGATCTGTGAGAGCTCCTTGGTATTGAATGTTACTAGCAAGTGGTCAGATAACAACGTGGAGTGTTCTAAGACAGCAGGACTTACAAAGTTCAGTCTCCGTAACAGAGAAATTGGAGACACGCAACAGGCCGTAGTAATTCAGAGCGATAGCAAAGTGTACTGCGGCAATGTACGAATAGGAGTACAAATATGAGACAGCCTGTTCGAACATGCCACCCAGTATCTGCAGGAAGAAGAACGTGCCGTAGCCTCCCATACCCTCTGCTCCTTTCGAGAAGTGGCGTTCACCAATCTCCCAAATCGTCTCTCGTACTTCCTCCAAGCCGAAGACGTCGCCGGCACTCTCCTCTACTCGATTGACCTCTCTGGCGAGGCAGAATTGCAGCCATATCCAATCCTCAACTCCCTGGTTGATGCTGTCAATGACACGTTTGCTCAGCTCACAACGACCAATAATTTTGTAGCAGGCCAGTTGGTATGGATCAGCTTGGTTATCCGGTGCAACGCGTGTCTGTTTCGAATACTCTCGGTTGATGTGGTCTTGGACCTTCCTCTCGAGTCTTCCGTCTGGACTGCTTGCAAACCCAGTGATATAGGTGACGAGATTTCGGTCGATCGTTTTGAAGGCTGTAGCATTAGACACGACGTACTCTGCTGCTTCTTTCACGAGCCCACTTCTCAACATGAAGAAGACTAAAGCCCAACAATAGTCGTCGCCAATGACCCTCAGCTCAGTACCGTCTGGTATCAGGTCTCTCCTCGCTGCACGAATCCTGACGTAGGCTCGGACCCTATTGATAGTCGTGGGTACACCTCCAATATTGGCTTCTTTTGGGTTCCTAGCAACAAGACCCTCAACCTGTTCGAAGAATGCTTTCTCCAAACAGCGCCTGGAGCCATCAAGGATTCGCCTCCGTACCTTTGTGGCCTTTGCAGAATTTGGCGCCTCGTCTAGATAGTCGTCGGCAAATTGTCGCTGTTTCGCTTTGTGCTCGCCAACAATTTCAATCAGGGCGTCATAAGCGTCTGCGAGCTGGCTAGGGGACTCTCCACCAGGCTGAAACTCGACACTTTTGAACTCCTGCAATACTGGGTAGGGAGCTTCTTCTAGGCGAGCTCGGTTTAGAGCTTGCACCTTGTCTGCAAATTTACGTTGCCTCTCTCGTAGATATCCGTCATCTTGGACTGCAGGTGCCGCGCCATTCTTCTCAGCCACATCTGCGAACAACGTTGCATTGCCGGATCCTACGCCTGGCGTACCGATGACCGACTTTTGCAGACTCGACTGCCCAAGGATACTTCGATTCGGAGAAGTCTTTCCAGGGCCGCTCTTATTCGTTGAGCGGCCTCTCCTTGTAGATTTCCCAAAGCTGCCTTTACCGCCCGGACTGGCTGCATAGTCTTCCGGAGCGTCTGTGCCCTTCGGCGTAAGCCCAAAGTGCTCATATATCTTTTTCCGTTGAAGTTCCCAATTGACGCCCACATTCTCCTCCAGGTACGAATCAAAATTTCGATGCGCTCGTTCCAGTCCTTCGGAGATCATTTTGAGTGTGGACTGTTGCTGTAATTGCTCGACATACTTATGCGTGTCGGGGTCCCAGTCTGGTGCCTGTGGTAGACTTCTTGAGGCGGATGACTGGACAGCAAGGGAGTCCAAGTCGCGACGTGTGGTACCAGGATTGATGCCGGATGCGGCAAGAAGGTAGTGAGCCCTGCTGTCTCCGCCTCTTCCACCTTGCGCCTGCGCTCCCGCACCTCCTAACTCTCTCACCCTCTTGGCGATATCTCCCAAGCCTAATTGGAGGCTGGGGAGATCCTTGAATCCAGGTCCTCCATGAGCATCATGCGTCCTTTTCCTCCCCTTCTCAAGAAGGTTGTCGAAGTACGCTGGTTGCCGGGTTTTAGATTCCCCTAGCCCATGTAGACCATCCTGCTGCGATTGTTGTCCCTGCGCTGTCTGTCCTAACGGGTTGTTCTGCTGCTGCGGCTGTTTTGGGGCGAAGAGAGAGGCACCAGCTGGCTGAGAGGTAGCTGCATTGTTCGTAGCTCCGAAAGGGGTTGGAAGCGCTGGTTGAGCGCTCGCAAAGAGTCCAAGTCCTCCACCAGAGCTCGTTTGCTGATGCGGTTGGGAAGTCCCGAGAGTTGGGAAAGGATTCGCTTTCTTCTCCCCTCCAAAATTACCAAATAGAGAAGACTGCTGCGCCGGTTGCGAAGTATTAGAGACGTTGATTGAGGGCGTGCTTGATTGCTGGGGTTGCGAGGTAGTAGTGTTGCCAAAAAGCGAACTGGTCTGGGCTGATTGAGACTGCGCAGAGGTCGCGGGTTTACCGAAGAGGCTCAATGTGGGATTTGTCTGGTCGAATAATGATGACATGTTAGGCAGAGGCAAATCGTACTTTTCTCTGCTCGACGATTCGCGCTTTATGATTTCTTCACGCGAACGGTGTTGACTTTTTGGACGGGCGATAAGGCTGACAGGGCTAGCCCTAATTCGACTTTTCTTGTCGACCTCACTGCTTTGTGACGCCTTCCTCTTCAGTCTTTACTGCCATCATCTTCCCAAATCAAGTATTCAGGACGTCGTGTTAGACACCTGAGTTCCAGTCCGTGGGAAAACTACACTATGCCAGAATTCCAATCCAAAAAATTCCGCCCGAGCTCCTATCAGAACAATATAGGCGCCATCTATCGGAAGAACCTAGGGCGCCATCCATTCCTCCTCTTTGGCCTTCCATTCATACTCACGATAGTTTCTGGGAGCTTCGTCCTCACGCCAGCCACAGCGCTGAGGTACGAGCGACATGACCGCAAAGTCAAGCAGATGAGCACGGAAGAAGAGCTGGGCATTGGAAAAGACAGAAGGAGGGTTGATATTAATGAAGAATACTATCGTTTGGCTGCGAAGGTGGGGGGTGCTGATATTCTCACGTTCTGGGTATCAGAAGCTTACTGTGTCCTAGGACTTGGACAATTGGGACAACAAGAGGGTGAAGAGATTGCCTGGTGAGACTGATGGCGTGATTGAGTGAGACTTTCCCGAGCATGGTACTCTACATGGACGGATCAAACCATATCGTTTGCAACAAGCCATTGAAGTTGGCATAATCCGAGGGCGACACTCCATTACGAAGCGCTCCCGGAAAAAGTATGCAGCGTTCAAGGGTTTGTATAGCTAGCAGTACTCCAGCAACAGGCATCCCGAATCGCAGTAACCGAAGGCAACACACAATTTTTGACATACTACTGGCAAAGCTGGTCATGGAACCGTGGGATCGTCCATTGTGGTGCTACGCGGGCAGGGAAGGCGAGAGGATGGATTACACCGGATGGGAATTACGATCTTCATACAATGTGTATCTCTAGAAATTTTTAGGGAGAGGCATCCGCAGCTGGGTCTGGAAATTGTTAGAATGAAGAGGAGTCTGTGAGATTGAATGGGTATCTCATGCAGTACAACGCTAAATACGTCTATGTAGCATTTTCAAGACTAGTGGTAGCCCTCAAAAGACTACAGGTTACTTTCGATGCGCCGCCAACTTTCAATCGTCCAATCATAGTAATGCTTCGTCCATGCACCATCTCTGAGCAGATCCAGTAGTCTTTCTCTCCATGCTAGAACGCATCAACTTCCTGTTCTACCAGCCGCCCAATGCGCCTTTAATTGGTGGGGAATTCGTCTCTTAACTTCATCACTAGGAAGAAAATCAATGCCCTACATACTCACATAGACATAAGCTAGGTTCAGTGTGGTCCGCCATTAGTCTGTGCAGCGGTAGCAGCTGCGACGGCCTGGGCCGCTAGGGCGTTGGCGTCAGCTTGCACAATAACAGCTTGGACGATCTGCTGCTCGTCGTGGTTAAGGATTTTCGTGAGGTTTTGGTATAGCTCAGGCTGTTCTCGTTGGAGTCCTTCGGCATTCGTTAGCAACCTTACAATATAGAGTCTACTTTTGACTCATCCAAGATTCACGTACTCAGCAATGTTTCTTTGAACAAGGGATAAGGGTCAACCTTGTCGAGAGGAGTTTCCAGCAGGTTTTCCTCTTCCAAATCATCATCTGATTCATCCTGGCCAGCGCCAAATTTCTCAGACTATTTGATATGATTAGCTTAGTCTAATGCGAGATTGGAGCATTCGATTCACCTCTTCTTTTAGGAACTCCAGATATGCAGCACTCTCATCCTTTACGTCCTCGGCGTCGTCGCCTTCGTTATTCCAGGTGGTTTCGCCATCCCACTCCTCGATCTCTTCTGCTTCTTCATCGTCGTCGTCGTCGTCGTCGTCGTTGAGAACGAAGTCGCTCTCTTTGGTGGATTCCTCACGATCTGTGGGTAATTAGCAGTCTGACTCTCCATCAAAGCAACATTTAGCTTACGCTTCAATGCTGCTGGCAGCGTTTGGAACAGTCTGACGACGCCTTGCATCAGTCTTGGCCATCCCTGTTGCACGCTTGTGGGAACTTCGTTCGCGTTCAAGGTCAACAGAGCGCTGATAGCTACTATCGATAATTTCTTATCGTGAACCCGAGTGAAGCTTTCGATGTTCGAAAACCATGAGCTGAAGAATTTGTTGGTCCACCCATTTGTTTCGAGGACTTGCAGCGCGATCACTGGGTTGTAGTAGATCGCGTTTATCACCATCTCCATTAGGTGTACCCGGTAAACCTTGACCTTCATCTCGTTGCCAATGAGGACCCTCATCGCTAATTCGACAAACGTAGGAATGAAGCGGTCACTATGTCCACGAAGATTAAGCATGATCGTTTCTGCGAGTCTGCAGCCATTCACTCGGTCCATACCTCCAACTTTCTCATCATGGAATATGTCGGATACCATGCTCGCAAGAGCTTCGATGTACAGGGGGTTTCGTGCCATCGTCTCCGCGCCGTAAGCGACAAAGTTGTCCAATGCAGGCAGCATGTCTTCCAAGTACAATTCAGCGCCCGACTTGAAAGTCTTGTGCATTAGCACGAATGCTTGCCACATTGTTGGCGATACTGCTTTGGCAGAGAACGTGCAGCTGTCGATTATTTCGAATACCTCATTGTACAAATCGTAAAGCTTATTCTCAAGGGTGATCTGGATGACAGGCATGAGGATTGTTTCCAGATGCATCAAGACGTCTGGCGTAGCCTCTAACGTGAGGATCAGGGTACCAATAGTCTGAAGTACGCCGAGCGCCGTTATACTCTTGTCATCTAGGAAATCTCCATAGGTGTCGTCCTCGTCCTTGGTACTCTGTCGGTCCACTACCTCGCGAACGAGTCGTAGGTACGTATCGCGCAATTGCTCGCTGAGAGCTACTGCGAACGGGGTGAGCTCTGTGGCGAACTCCTCGACAAAGTCTTCCATAACGTTAGCCAGTGCATCTACGTCGACTTCATTCGCCAATTTGAGCAATTGTTGCATTATCTGTGGGATGTTCTGCTGCATCTGGGCACGGATGACCTCGTGACGGATTAGAGGCTGTAAGGCCAGCGCCGCCTCCACGCGTACTGGTAGTGCTGGATCTGCCATTGACTCGAGTATATTGCGGTAAATAATTAGAAGGTTGCTGGGGTCCTTGAATTCGAGTTGCTCGAATTTGCCCAACGTATCACAGGCTCGCGCTCGTAGAAATCCGTGAGGACTCCGAAACTCTGGGAAGACGTGCCGTACAAAGAAGTATTCCACTTGGTCAGCTATAGGGCTTTTCTTTCCAAGGATCACTGTAGCTAGTGTTCCGATCATACGTAGTGCCCCTTCTTTTTCTCTGGCGTTCTTCTGGTCATCTGGAGCGGACTCGTATGTGTTCACGATTCCGTTGACAAAATTCAAGATCAGAAACGTCTGCTTCTTGCGGCTCTTCGTCAGGGAGACGAGGAAATTCACAGCTGCAACATCGGGTGCTGAGACCTCCTCGAAAAAGTTCAGCTTCCGATGGAGATATTCTGGTGGGTCAGAATCGAATATCTCAATGCCCTCATCGCTTTGGCAGAGGATCGGGAATAGTACGTGAGAGATGATGGTGTCCATGTGTGGCTCAAGATGGTTCCACATAGATTTTGGTTTGACGCACTCATCAAGAAAGCTGAGAGAGTACGACAATGATGACTTGCTAAGCCATGCTGTCTTCGACGCCCACTTCTCAATCTGTTGCAGATAGCCTTTGAGTATCTCGGGAGCAAAATTCGCAATAAATGACTTTGAGAACTCTACCATCTCAGAGGAGGCGTTCTTCTGGTTCGTGCTGGGACTGCCGTATCTATCAAAGGTTTAGCAAATACCGACATGCCAATTTCGGGGACCGTAGTATCTATAGATACCTTACAAAAAGCCTATTAAGGTTTGCGTATGCCCATTTCTTTGACTTCCAGAATTGATGTCTTTCTCGTTCGTCGTGATCCTCATCGAGTGCATTGGCTGGGGCCTCCTTACCGACGATCGTCAGGAACAAGGTGCACCAACCAACCATCTGGTCTTGATGCATCAAGTAAGGCGGTAGATCGAACTTGGTGGCCCTTAGCACGTGATCCCCACGAATGCTCAAAGAAGAAACCTACGTATATTGCGTGCTTGTACGCCTTCATTATGATGTGTAGCATCTCCCATGCCTCGACACTAGTATCTTCGACCAGCCGAGTGGCAATGCCCAAGAGCTGCGGAGACGAGGCCTGCACAATCTGATTGAAATCCTCCCTCGTATCTCCCCCTTTGAATCTGTACATTCGACATATTGCTAACATGCAATGCAGCCCCGCAAAGACAGAATTGGCATCATTTGTGTTCAGCAGTTGCAACGCTATATCGAGGAACTTGGGCCATTTCTCTGGGAAGTCGTAAGATAGTATTTTTTGTAGTATCGGTATAAGTTGGGAGCGGATCTGTGGTTGGGACGAGGCAAGTATGGCTAGAAGTCGGTTCCGCAGATCGAGCTTTTCCTCTTCAGATATTCTCTTCTGTGTTGCAGTGTCTTCACTTGGCTGCCAAGCTCTGCTGACACGGTTCTTGAGATATACAACAGCTACATAGAATTTAGCGGTTTCTTCCTGATCGCAGAAGTGGGTGCGTACTTGAAAGGCGTATACTATTGTCCTGCTCAGCTTGTAGTATGTCTAACAGGGCATTCGTAAATCCAGGCTGTTCTTCTGCCTTCACATAGGACTTAGCATGATGCCGAGGAGCTGATAGCTATGTTGCTCACAAGTTTCAGGTCTAGCTCCGCCTGGCGTCTCACGTCAGCATTGGGATCGACAGTCGACTGTATACGGTCTCGAAGAAGGCCGACATCCATTCTGGACAGTGGCTGGCGCAAGGCGCCCAAGGCAGTGGAGGAGGCACGGTCGACGATTGAGAGGTCGCGGCACACTCAGCTGAAATTGAGCTGGAAATTGCCCGGGGAAAGAGACCACTTTCAGCCAATTCCGGGGCTAAAGCTGTGCAAAGTGTACGTAGCAAAAGGTACGTATTATGTAGCCAGAGGGAAGATGTTGTGTCTAGAGGATCAATACTTACGTTGAATAGTACGCCAAGATTGTCTTAGGGCTTAACAAGCACTGGGCCCTTGCAGCCATTTCGTCACACTAAGCGCTGCCTACCTTAGGTAGTGCTGCTAGCTACATTTATATTATGTGGGGTACCTTAGGTAAGGTAGATACAACATCTGTATAAAGTATCTACCGGTCTCTAAGACGGCCTTTTACCTGAATCTATATCAAATCTCATCGTCGTTCGGAGGCTTGGTGCGAAACCAATCGGCAGTCTTGGATGCCACTGCGACCAAGATAAGTGGCAGCTTATTATCCTATTTTAGTTGACTCGAGTACAATCATACTCGATTTGAGCATCATCCTGGGCTTTCCAGCCTCAAGATCCAACAGCAAATCGTGTCATGACCGCGTTTGAGTAAATGAAGTTGACGCAGATGTAGCTCAACTGGAGCAGCCAATTGGTCGATTCATGACTTCGATCCTCAAGGATTGGCCAAACAAATAAAGTTTCGAGCAAATGTTCTGGCTCATTTGATTTATTTGAAGTAGCTTTGATGACCATTTCATTGCTGTGGAGTGTTACTTCTGTCCAACAACTTATAGTGAACGTAGCAGTTGGTCAACTTGCCCAGTAATATGAGCTGCGAGGCTGCCATTCTCTGCGGCATTAGGGCACCGCTCGCCATAGCTCCACACACAGATTCGTTTCCCAAGAGTTCAGGATAATTAATACATTCGTACGTCAAATTATCCTGGCTGCAAAAGGCGTTTTACAGGAGAGTAGCTCATGAAAAGTGCTGACGGACCCAGTCTTTGCTCTGTAGATTTTGTGCGTGGGCTGCTTCATGCCCTCGCAACTGCCCTTCATTCTGGCAGCAAGCCTACTTGCGTCCGTGTATTAATCTCCGCTTAAAATCAATTCAGAAGTCTGGGTCAATTGAGGAAATAGATCATGTATTGAATCATGACCACTTCATTTCATGGCAATCGGCCGCAGCGAAAAAGATGAATGACAAATGAAGAATCAAACAAGACCTAATCGGAGGCGGACTTTCCCATAGCAATGTTTGCTGACGCAGCTATATGAAGGCGCCAGATTGAGTCTTTCTGTCTGCCAGCCTCCTTCTTGACCTAGAAGATAACCCAGATCAAAGAAGATATGCATCTTCCAACAGCTCAGCATCCAAGATGTCTCATCTTCAATCAGCCGCAATCGCCATCGCCTGCCGCATGCGCTACCTAGACAAGCACGAACGAAGTCAAGACCCATTTGCCAACGACTCCAATATGGAGACAGAAATCCAAGAAAGCTCCCGAAAAGCTCGATCTACCATCGAGGGTTCTGCCAGCGTAAACACAATGCCAGCCGTCCCAGAACACGATAAGCTTGAGGATAGCCAGGAGTCTAATCATTTTGCAAGATGTGTGAAGAAGCACACGAAATGGACATTAGACGGGTGTGCCTTTTAGGTGAGTCGTTTTGAGTATCGAGCGTGAAGCGGCGGAGTACTCGTTTCGATGCTGATGAAGGTTGTTGAGCGATTATTGGTGGACGATGAGGCTTTTGCAAGCGAAAGAGAAACATGTTGAGGAGGAGAAGTAAGAGGATAAAGAAAGCAGGGCTTTTTTGAGGATGGATCAATAGGAGGAACGAGCTCTGATCTCTACTGAATCGAAGCGGCTGTCATCGGCTAGTGAGAGCTATGAAGTATGGTTGTTGTCCATTCACTGATTGTAGATGTAGCGTCTGGTCAATGTGCCGAGCCATATGAGCCACGTAGCTACCAATTCGAGACTCATAAGGGCAAGAATATGAGCATTATTGGGGAAAGATTGAGCAAAATTCCGCGAAGGACCGAACGACAGAGAGCTCCCTAAGGTAAAGGGCTGATATATGAAAGCGGCTTCCTGCATGGTTGAAAAGAAGGCGAGACGTGAGGCTGAGGCAGTGGGGATCCTCTGCTAGGTGAGGCGCTCGCACGGCTCATGGTCTTGACATTCGGTGACGGACTACGTGGTACTCGCGCCTAGGGAGGTCGCGATGGCTTGGGGGTGCAGGAGATGTACCGGCGATCCCGCTGGAGCATGAGAAACCGTTGTGGATATCTCCGAGGCCATGCTCACTCGGATGACCTCTTCTTAGCACAGCAAGCAAGCAATACGGTTAAAGTCGCGGCTGTGTCATGAGATAATCATTTTGATGTCTGGTAAAGAAGCAATGACTGTCCTAGCCTGCCTTCTTTCCACCTTTCTTTGGCCGAGTCGAACGCCGTCTGGGAGCATTAGAATCTTCAACAGGCTCAGTAGCCTTCTTCTTTTTCTCTTCCATCTGTGGCTCCTTTCCAGAACTTTCGTCCGAATACTGTGTAACATCGCTCTCATCATCTGCTATCGCAGGTGCCGATTTCAGAGGCTTGCTCCGACCCTCTGAGACCGGATTATTGTCTGTCTCCTTTCCACCGTATCCCGCGTCGTTTGAAGCCTGTTCTTTAATACTCGCAACGATTTTCTTCGCTTCCGTCTCATCACCATTCATGGTTCCACAATTCGCACAGCGCCATGTTCCTAGGCCTTCTAGAAGTTTTACTCCAGGTGGTGCTTGTCCGTTCACAAGTCTACAATTGCTACAAATCAAGGCAATTCGGGCTCCAGGTCGAGCCTCATCCTCTCCCAAAAGCACGTCCATAATCCTGTCGTACCATCGAGACCCTTCAGTGGCTGGAGCATATTGCGGTGCGGTATAAAAAGCGTTTGGAGCGAATTCTTCCCGAGGTGACAAAGATCTTTGCGAAGGTGGTGTCGTTACGCCTTCAAGTTGAGGTTGTTGTGCTAATAGGCTTCTCGCCTGTGGTGTTGGGCGTTGGGGTGTATTTTGTGAAGATGCTGGGCCATGTATTCCGGGTATGTTCGCTGTCGGCGGAGGTCCAAATCCTGTCCTCCCAACTTTTGGAGTGCCTGAGCTTTCCTTTTTTGGGGTGTCTTTGCGATCAGAACCTTTGCCAGATTTCTCACTCAGGGTTGGCGTGCCCCCATATTTCTTGAGCAACTCTTGTGTGCTGTTATACTTGGTGGCCGCCTTGAGCTTTTCTATGGTGGTGTCTCTCTGCTTCTGCAACTCATCTAATTGGGCCTGAATGCTCGAAGTCCGATAATCGTAATAAGTCGACAGACCCAGCCTCACCAGATATATGCTGTATGGCTCTCAGTCAACAAATCTCTGCCTAGATGTCAAGCTATACTTACAGTACTGGTCCTGCAGCGACTGCTGAATATTCTGCTGCGCCCCATTTCCTCCAGCCAACAACTAGCACGAGGATGATAGTGTAAAGCAGGTATGCGAAGCCTGCATAAAGAGTCCAAAGAACGCTTAGTCGCCTTGACCTCTGCCGGAGGCTATTAAGTCTGCTGGTAGCCTTGGATATCTTCGCGGACAAGTTAGACAGTATCTTCTCAAATGACGCTGGGGAGTTGTCGTCGCCCTAAGCCTAGTCAGTACAGTTACCCTAACAAGAAGCGAGGTAACTTGCCTTCCATGGCCAAAACGAGACCATGATGTGAGACCTCCTTACATCAATACGCAGCTTGTCATACCCAGGAATGGATAGCTACAAGACTACTCTCCACGCTAAGAAGACGGTCCGAAGTTTAGCCGAAGGCCTAGGATCATTTGATGGCTTGTGTACTTCAATTTCAGTTACTTCCTTTTCACGGGAGAATGATGTGCATTTTATAGCCGTCATGTTTTGCTATTCCGACTGATGCTCTCTCTTACGCATCATGTTTCAGGTCCAAATCTCCATCCCTCTTGCTGTTTTCAGACTAACATAGATGCAGCGTATTAGAGGAGCCATCGACTCTAAGATTGCTGAGGAGCAAGCCCGCCAACGTCTTTCCCAGGGTTCCCCGTCAAGGCCTGGCTCAAGTTCTAAGAGGCCTGCTTCTCGAGCTATTTCCCCGACCAAGAGAGTTCCGCGACAAGGGGCGCGAGGACGTCAGGATGGAGACCCTCCCGCGAAGGGGCCCGATCCCGCCGATTTCGAGCCAGAATTTGTGATCGACGAAGATGACCTGAGTAGGTCTGGAACTCCTCGACCCCCTGCAGACCGAAATGGTGGCGCTACTGCCGAAAGGGCACCAGAAAGTGGTCCTCGGGAGGGAGGCCAGGAAACCAATGAAGCAGCTGTATCGGCCGACGAACCTCGAACTTCATCAGACTTGCCTACAGAAATCCGTGTAAAACTGCGGAAGCTCGATAAGTTAGAGTCACGATACCATGGTTTGTTACAACTCTAGCTCTTGGGTTTGCACAGGGCTGACAATATTGAAGAGCTACTCAGGTCATATCGAGTGGCCCATGCTCGCGTTCTTACTATCGAGCCTTTCGAGACCTCACTTCGGGAGAACACGCCGTTAACGTCAATCAGTGATCCCAAGGCTTTGGTGGAATATCTAAATCAGGTCAATTTAAAAGGAGACATGGTTTTAGATGAGCTAAAGAGAGTTTCGAGTGAAAGAGATTCTTACAAACAGAAGCTGAGTGAGACAGAGAAGAATACCAAGGAAGCTTGGGACGAAGTGACGAATCTTCGTAGCCAGGACGATGTCTTGAGAGAGTCAGGAGAAAGTGAAGGACAAGCCAATGGCTCCCGCTCGGAGGATGGTAAAGAAGTAGAAGACGGCGACCCCTTGGGCCCAACATCAAAGTCGCCTCCGCCGTCCGTAATATCTCCTACTATATCTGTACGCGGCATGTCGTTGTTTTCCCCTAAGTCCAAAGCCGTAGAGTCTCCAAAGCTCCGGCAAGGATCAGAAGATTTATTCTCGTTCGACAGTGAGATCCCCAGACTGGAATCAGAGCTTCAGGAGCGAGGAAACAGAATAGGCGGCCTTGAAAATGAAGTCAAGAGCTTGAAGGGGGACCTTGCCGTGACTAGGGAATCGACTCAAAGCATGGTTCAGACACTCGAAGAAGCTACTCGCGAACTCAATGGACTGAGGGATAACAAGGAGCGCTCTTCGTCTGAGATAAAGGAGCAGCAGGTCTCTTCCGAAAAGCTTCATGCAGATCTGCATGAAGCGGAGAGCAAGCTTCGGGAGCTTCAAAACGATAACAGCTCCCGTGATATAGAGCGTATAGGTGAGCTTGATGAACACTTACAAGCAGCTACGCAAGAGTTGGACAATTTTCGGTCAAGCGCAAAGCAGAACGCCAACAATACAAAGCAAATTGAGGAACTGAGGTCGACGATCTTGGGAGCGGAAACAGAGCTAGTGGAGCTTCGAGAAGATAGCAAGAAGAGCGGAAACAAGATTGAAACCCTCAATAATCTCGTTTCATCTCTGCGGAGTCAGCTAACAGCAGCAGAGGACAAAAACCAGGACTTGAACGATGTGATCAACAAGTCATCGAAAGCCTACGAGACTCTCCAGGTCAAGGTGGCGAATCTTGAGACAAGCTTCACAGCAACTGATAGCGTCGGGCCGAACGCACAGCCAGAGGGAAAGAACGCAGAAGCGTCAGTGCAAAGTTCGCAGAGCACTGCCAGTGACAATGTCAACGCCCAGGACACCTCCAATGCGAGTAAGAAGAAGAACAAGAAGAAGAAGAAGGGTGGCAAGGCTTCTGCCGAGCAAGACAAAGATATCCAGGCGGACCCGAAGAACGAGCCAGACTCCAAAATTGAGGAACGCACAGAACCTCTAGCAACAGGGAGTGTCGGCAAATTACAAGAAGAGTTGCGTCAAATTCGCCTCTTGCTAGAGGAAAAAGATGCAGCCATTGGCCGAATGAGTGGCAAGCTGAAGGATCAAGATGGACTCCGTGAGGAGATCGAGACCTTGCGAGATGACCTTGTGAATGTTGGGCAAGAGCACGTTGAGGTAAAGGATACGGTAAAGGATCTGATGGCAGAGAAAAAGGCCTTGGAGACCACAGTCTCAGAGCTCGAGAAGGAACTCGCAGAGCTACGTGGTTCTCATGCAACCAGCACAGCCGGTTCTGAACAGAAAGACCAAGATCTTGCAACGCAATTTGAAGACCTCAAAAGCAAAGCGACGATCTTGCAAAAGGATCTCTCCGCTGCATCACAGCTTGCATCGTCGAGATTTAAGGATCTCAACTACTTGAGGACCGTATTGCAGAAAGCTCAGCCAGAGATTAACGCATTGCGAAGCGAAGCTGCGGAGGTAAAGATAGTCAAGGAGGCACTTGGGAAGAAAGATGCCGAGTTCAAACGATTGGACTCTCGCCACGAGGAAATGCGCTCAGAAGTCACAGGTCTAAAGAAAGCTATAGCGGATCGAGAATCGGAGATCAAAACAATGAGTCAGAGAATTAGCCACGAGAGCAGCAATAGGACAAAGGCAGAAGATGCAGGCTCCAAGGCCGCTCAAGATGCTCAGCGCTTGGAGAATGAGAAACGCCAGGCGACCGAGGCCTTGGACAGGCTATCGAAAGAACTTGTAAAAGCGCGAGAAGAATTGGTGGGCAGTAGACTAAAGCTTAAAGACCTCGAGCAGCAGCTATCTAAGACAAGAAACGACAGTGAAGGGTTGAAGGAAGAGGTCGAATTGAAGACCGCACAACATTCAAGTGCCCAGAGTCTGATGGCTAGTATGCGAGACCAAACAGCAGAAATGGCCATGCAGATGAAGGAAGCTCGAGACCGCTGCGATAGCCTTGATGAAGAGGTTGCCGATGCTCATCGACTGTTAGGCGAACGAAGCCGTGAGGGCGAGACGATGAGAAGGCTTCTGGCAGATGTCGAAGGCAGAGCTGATGCGCGGACTCGAGAGATGAAGGAACGAATGGATACAGCCATAGAAGAGCGGGATCGAGCAGAGGATGAAGCTAGCACAGCAGGCAGGAGGCGAGCAAGGGAGATCGAGGAATTGCGCAACAAGTATCGTGATATCGAGAAGAACCTGAAGAGGGCCGAGGAAGATAAAGAGGAACTGGAGATAGCACAACGGGACTGGAAGAGACGGCGCGAAGAGCTTGAGAATCGGGCAGGCCAGTCTACGAAGGAAATCGATGGGGTTCGAAAAGCCATGGGCGAGCTCCGAGATGCTCTGGACGAGAGCGAGCGACAGGCACGAGATCTCGAGAAGCAAAAGGCTGAGCTGAGGAGATCCGTCGAGGACACTCAGCATCGGCTTGAGAAGCTCCAGAAATCTAACAGGGTATGTCTCACGCGACCAAAGATTTGATCTTCCCATACTAAGACGTTTTACCGCAGTCGATGGCAGAGGAGATCAGCAAGACCCAGACAGCAAAATTCAAAGCCATGGACTCCGGAGGGCACTCTTCTCGCTCTTCACTCGACATGCCTTCACGCTTAGGGTCTCCAGCACCCAAAAGCAGGAACGGATCAGCCGCGTTGATCGATGCTCCGAACGGTCAGCCTCCTGGTGCCATGGACTACGTGTACCTCAAGAACGTGCTTCTCCAATTCCTCGAGCAGAAAGACAAGAAGCACCAGATGCAACTCATTCCGGTTTTGGGGATGCTGCTACATTTTGACCGGTAAGAGCACCCCCCAGTCTGGCTCTTCGTAGCATTATGCTGATTCCTGTACAGGAAAGATGAGCAGAAATGGATGTCAGCGATTTCCACCAAATCATGACCTTGACAAGCAGCTTTCGCCTCAGCAATGCCCAACGCTTCTGACTGGTAGCAGATCTGCAGGAGGATTGTTCGATCGTGGTCCTGCCAACACGACAACCTACCTCCAGATTATCCTTAGCTACAGTTAGGCGGTGAGCTCTATCGACTAGGGCTTGCTAGTCTTTAGAAGATCAAATCACGTACGGCTTCAAGGCCTTGTCCTCAACAAGTTAGCCGAGTCCATTGTTTATGGAATTTTGGCATAAGATACCACCTCCGCAAGCAGATACGATGGAGTAATTGAAGCTTCATCCACACAATATGCGCCCAAATCACGAACGATAACTCGTACGAGTACCAGCAGGAAAATCGGCACTTATAAGGTTCTTAGGGTTATAGGGTAATAGGGTATTTTGGCGGGGTAGAGCCCTGCCCCTCGTTCGGTGCCTGTTCTCAACGCTTTTTGACACGCCAGTTGACGAGCTGTTTAAAGTTGATCGTTGATCCTCCGTCATAGCATGCACCATTAGCGAGTGAATCAATTTGCTTGTCGAAGCTTGAAGTACTTTACCTTAAGGTACTCGTACGAGTAGCTGTCCCTGACAGAAGCAATTGTACACCGCAGGCATCCCACATAACAGAACAACTCTTGTCTACCCACGCACCAAAGAGGAGAACCAACTCACTTTGACCCCACCTAGACTGTTCCTGGATACTACATTGACTCATTGGATCGCCTTCACTATGTCTTCCCTTCCTTTCAGACAGCCGTATCGTCAGCCCTCGAGGCAGATGAGTATGGATCCTCATAATGAATTGAACCCCCACATGGATGTACGTCTTTTCGGAACGGGCAATCCTCTTGGGAGAACAATGCTGACTCTCGACGACTAGCATTACATTGGCATAGATGTCGGCACGGGCAGTGCCCGAGCTTGTATCATCGATGGCAAGGGAGACATTGTCGGTTTGGCTTCAGAGAACATTGGCCTTTGGCAGCCAGAGCAGGGCTACTATGTGAGAGCCCGTCCTATGACTCCCATTGAAGCGACAGCCTAATGTACTTGTAGGAACAATCCACGAATGACATATGGCGCTGTATCTGCAACTCAGTCCAGCGTATCCTTAATCAACACAACATCAACCCTTCCACTATCCGGGGCATGGCATTCGATGCCACCTGCTCCCTCGCCGTCTTCGCCGAGGACACAGATGAGCCCGTTTCGGTCACAGGTCCCAACTTCGACAACGACCGCAACATTGTCCTCTGGCTGGATCATCGACCAGTGGAGGAGACAGCGAAGATCAATGCTACAGACCACAACCTGCTACGCTATGTGGGTGGGACCATGTCGATTGAAATGGAGATACCTAAAGTGCTATGGCTGAAGAATCACATGCCTGCGGAGCTATTCGATCGATGCAAGTTCTACGATTTGGCAGATGCTTTAACACATATGGCTACTGGCAACGAGAACAGGAGTTTCTGCAGCACGGTGTGCAAGCAGGGATACGTACCAGTTGGTGTGGATGGCAGTGTCAAGGGATGGCAAGAGGACTTTCTAAAGGAAATCGGGCTGGGCGAGTCAACGGAAGACAATTTCAGGAGATTGGGCGGAGTAAATGGCGAAGTGAGTAATCCACGATGCATTGGAAGATCCATATGCTAACCTACAAGAATGGCAAATACCGAAGTGCTGGCGAAAAGTGCGGTGTCCTCAGCGAGAAAGCAGCTTATGAGCTGGGCTTGCCCGCTGGCATCGCTGTCGGTAGCGGTGTTATCGACGCTTATGCTGGCTGGGTCGGAACAGTGGGAGCCAAGGTCAAGCTGGAGGGCTCAACGCTCAGCTCTGAATATGCCAGCAACGACTGGCATCAAGCTTTCACTCGTCTGGCAGCGGTGGCCGGCACATCTACATGTCATATTGCCATGTCTCCCAAGCCAGTTTTCGTGAAAGGTGTCTGGGGACCGTACCGAGACGTACTAATCCCTGACTACTGGATGGCCGAAGGTGGACAATCTGCCACAGGCGAGCTCCTGAAACACGTACTGGAGACCCATCCCGCCTTTCAGCAGGTGCTCAGCATCGCGGAGAGCTACAACATGAACATCTACGATTACCTGAACGAGCATCTCAAGGATATGCAAACGAAACAAAATGCCCCTACCATCTCCTACCTAGGCCGCCACTTTTTCTTCTATGGCGATTTATTCGGCAACCGTTCCCCAGTCGCCGACCCTCGCATGACCGGCGCCGTTATCGGTCTCAGCAGCGACAAATCTTTGGACGGTCTAGCGCTCTACTACTACGCTACCATGGAATTCATCGCCCTACAGACCCACCAAATCATTGTGACGATGAACAAATCTGGCCATCAGATTAAGTCCCTTTTCATGTCAGGCTCCCAGTGTCAAAACGTAGTCCTGATGAGCTTGATGGCCTCAGCCTGCGACATGCCCGTCCTCATCCCCCAATATGTGCACGCGGCCGTAGTTCACGGTGCCGCTATGCTAGGTGCCAAAGCTGCTTCGGCAGATAGAGACGGTAAGACGGAGCCGCTGTGGGATATCATGGATCGCATGAGCAAGCCTGGGCGGGCTATTACGCCTACTAAAGACCCGCATGAAAAGGAGTTGCTGGGGGTTAAGTATAAGGTTTTCCTTGAGCAGTGCGAGAGTCAGCAGGAGTATAGGAAGGATGTCGATCATGTTGTTGGGAAATGGGGGAAGGCAAACGAGGAGCCTGAGTCAATTGTCAAGCCGAAGGCTGAGCAGGGTGAGAAGGGGAAGGAGGGTGGTGGGTTAAATACCATGTTGCCTGGGAGCATCTGAGGTACGCTCTTTTGCTAGACTGGAAGGACATGCGGGAGATATCGCTCAAGAACAGCTAGAACTGAATGTTGATGAATACTGACGCAAAGCGAATAGACTTACGATTGCATGCTTGATACATACATAGCCTTGGTATGAAGACAATGGCATAGAGATATTTTGGTTGTGCTCCAACAGCAATCCTGGTGTTCCGGCCGTACGAAGCTTATTAGCACAAATAGTAATGGATCATGAAGTATGGCAGTGGCAATGATCTTTCATGATTTCTATGCTTATCTCGATGCGAGATTGACGCTGTAGTGATGCTCGTTTGTCCTCTGCCTTTCCGCACGCATTATCTCCATCTGCTTTAATGCGCCGTTCTCTACTTCCATAATTTGCCCAACGAAACCTCTTTATCGTCGTGCTTGTTCAGCACCTTCGCTGTCGCCAGATCGAAATCCTCTTGCGTAACATGCACCCGCCTCTCCCTAAGCGCGAACATCCCAGCCTCAGTGCACACACCCTTCAGCTCCGCTCCACTGCATCCGTTCATCTTTTCTGCAATTTTTGTAAGGTTGATGCCGCGCGTCAGATTCATTGATCTTGAATGGATCCTCAAGATGTCGGCACGAGCTTCGACGGTTGGAGGTGGGAACTCGATCTTGCGGTCTATCCGACCTGGACGGAGAAGAGCTGGGTCGAGGATATCGAGACGGTTAGTGGCCATGATGACTTTGATGTTCTTGGTAGGTTCGAAGCCGTCCAGCTGATTGAGCAATTCCAACATAGTACGCTGGACTTCGCTGTCACCGCCTGAGCTGCCTTCCACACGCGAAGAGCCAATGCTATCAATTTCATCCATGAAGATAATACTGGGTGCATGTTCACGAGCCATAACGAATAGCTCCCGCACCATCCTGCTGCCTTCGCCTATATATTTCTGCACGAGTTCAGACCCCGAGACACGAATGAATTTGCAGTCTGCATGATGCGCCACCGCTCTTGCCAGCAGAGTCTTTCCTGTACCGGGAGGGCCGTAGAGAAGGACACCCTTGGGCTGAGCTATGCCGAGAGATTCGAAGAGTTCGGGGTGTTGGAGACCGAGCTCGATGACTTCTTTGATCTCTTTTATCTGTTGGGAGAGGCCGCCGATCATGTCATACGTGCTGTCGGGCACTTTCTCGACCATCATGAGAGAGACGAGGGGGTCGACGGAGGAGGGGAGGGGCTTTTCGAGCTTGTAGGAGTCGGAGAGGAGGGTGACGCGTTTGCCGACTGTGAGTTTGCTGATGTCGACGCTGTCGGAGACGTCGACGACTACAATTATTCCTTAACGGCTTCTTGGAGGAGAAGACAAAGATTTGAAGCCTACCGTATTTGCCTTCAGGATGCACTTTCACCAGGACCTTCTTCGTGCCCATCACCTTTACTACCTCTCCGACGTAGGAGCCGGGCTGCTGTAGCAGACCCAGCTCCTCTCGTAGTAACCTGACCCTTGAGTTGTAGTCATTTCGTTGTGCCTCCAACCGCCGTAGTACTGCTTGCCCTTCGATAATCTGGAGCTTCGCATCTTCGATCTTGTTGATGAAGAAGTTGTCGAGCGCCATGATGGGTGCCGGTGGTGGCGGACGATTTATCTGCGAGCGTGTTTGGAAAAATTCACGAGTCGTCTGGGGCAGCTTCACGAGATGATTGAAGATGGCATGAATTGTGCTCTTCAGCAATGGAGAAAGATGAGGTTCAAGTTGTAGCTTGTCAGTGTTAGTTCGATGTCACGCTGATCCCTGCAGGCTAGAACTAGACGTTGGAAGTTTTGATATGGCCACACCAAACAGAGTACCAAGGAAATGTGTGAATGATAGCGCGATATGTATTGACTATGAAGTAGGAAGGTCACAGGCACATGTCCGCATCGTTCGTGCTCCTTGCCCCTTCCTGCCCTCTTCATAACGTCAACTTGCCATGCGTTTGTTTGCCAGCGGAGGCGACATAATCCTTGTGGGATTCAGCTGAACCCTGCGCCATTCTCAAACAAGCAAAGATAAAAGGATCCTTCTCTACCATACTTGCCAGCTAGCCTCTCCAACTCCAAGAATACGCTTCGGAATCATCGAAGACTTCAATATGTCAGAAAATAACAATTCTCCAAATCTTCGCGCGTCCAATCGCTCTTCAGATACCTCCCCCACAGACACCCCAGCCCTACCGCGGCGATATGAACCTATCCTGCAAGACGATGATGATGAGAGTACGACAACGACAGGAACAGTGCGGCGGAGTCGTCCTCCAGCGATATCCACCGGTGGCGCTCTGGATTATGGCACGTTTACCTACTGGCTCCTCATTGCGGACGAGGAATGTAGCTAATTACGGTGTATAAAGGCTCCATGGATTCTTCCAATACCGCAGAAGGATCACCCTCGGAAGGTCAGCGGACGCCTACACAAGATGGAAGTCGCCAACTTCAGCACAGCTCAGGGTCGTCCACCCGCCATCAAGTCCTCTCCCCTGAGCCCATGCTCTCTGTGAACAAGCCAAAAATGCCGCGAAGGGCGTCTTCTAGATATCCACCACATAAAGGGCAGGAGTTCTCAGTTGATGATGACCCGGAGGAATACGAGTCCGAACATGCACGTGCAAATCGGCAGGCAAGATTGGCGTCAACATCGGGTCACACCCTGCGAACGCAGTCCTCAGCTCTACGGCGACGACCAACCGCTCAGCCAACCACTCTCCCGAGAGTTGATTCGAACGGAGAGGAAGAGGAAGCAGCTGAGCAAGCTCACAAGGGCCCTGTCCACCGTGAAGAAGCCACCGAGGATGTTCAAGACTCTTCGGGGGAGGATGGCACAGTGCGCCCAACTTCAGATGAGGATGATGAGGACGACCTAAGTGACGCTGAAAGCTTTACTCTCAAAGATCGGCAGAACGCTATTAATGAGACTCACCCATTTGGTATCCGTATCTGGAAGCCCGCTCTATATCAGAAAAACAGGTCTATAGAGAAGACTGCTGAAGGGGACATCCATTCCAGTCCTGGTGGGAGAGTCAGTCGATGGCTATGGATGTTCAATGTGCTCTGGACCATCCTTTTCGGCTGGTGGCTTGCTCTGGCAGCTGCATTTGGAGCCCTCACATGTTTCGTTTTCGGCTTCACACCTGCAGCCGCAGATTATGGCAGAGTATTCTGGGGCTTGTCGCTATACCTCTTCTATCCATTTGGCCAATTCATCAAGCTGGAACAAGATGAAGCTTATGCAGAAGAGGACGAAGGAGAAGGTCGCAGCATCACGGAATACGAACAATGGCAGAATGGTGATATAGAGGACGGACGCCTTTTCTTTGGGCCCTTGACATCGAGGTCGTTGATTGGCCGTAGACGGAGCATGGATTCTGTGGACGAGAATGATAGCCTTCTTGGTCGGACGCGGAGAGGCGATAGCTCCAATAATGGACCGAAAAATAGACGTTCCAGGCTCTTCGGGCGAGGGCAGTGGACTGCTGGCCGCGTCATCTTTTTTGTCTTCTTCTATTTCTTGCTTGCGCCTTTGTTGCTGCTCGCATCTGGAATCTGTTGGTTCATGGTCTTCTGGATACCCATGGGCAAGGCTACAATGCTCCTATTCTACCACTTACGTCGACATCCTCTTGCTCTCTCATTCAACTCAGATACCACATATTCACGTGGAGGCTCTCCCGGATCATCTTCAATACTACTATGCACTTACCGAGCTGTTGGCTTGAAGTACTGGAAGTATACTATTGATGGTACCAATATCTTTCTGATCAACTTGATTGGCGTAGTGCTTTTTGCGATCTTCGACTACTGGGTCCTCGATGTCGCTCTTGGCCTCGACATCTGGATCGTCAACCCGGGCTTCGTGTTCGCCTTGGCACTCTTCTCAATAATTCCTCTGGCGTACTTCATCGGGCAGGCAGTAGCGTCAATCTCCGCCCAATCATCGATGGGCGTTGGTGCGGCAATCAACGCTTTCTTCTCGACTATAGTCGAGGTCTTCCTCTACTGCGTAGCTCTGAATCAAGGGAAGGGTCAGCTTGTGGAGGGCAGCATCATCGGCAGCATCTTCGCGGGTATCTTATTTCTACCGGGCCTGTCTATGTGCTTCGGAGCTATCAAGCGCAAGACACAACGGTTCAACGTCAAGTCCGCAGGCGTCACATCGACCATGCTGCTCTTTGCCACCATCGCTGCTTTCGGACCCACCCTTTTCTATCAGATATACGGAAGTGTAAGTCAAGATCCTCCCACCATTTTGTGCACAGCTCATTCTTGTCATAGCATGAGCTGAATTGCCATTCTTGCATCGTAATTGGGGTCGGGCACCCTGATGGACCTGATGAAGACTGCAGACGCTGCTACTTCTCCCAAGTGCCAGCTATCAATGATCGTTTCTTCCTAAAAGCTGTCCGGCCATACTGCTGGTTCGCTGCAGTCCTGCTTTTTCTCTCTTACATCATCGGCTTGTGGTTCACATTGAGAACGCACGCGGCCACTATCTGGAACATTGAAATGGAAGAGAAGAAGGCGCAAACACAACCCGCCATGCATGGGAGTATCCATCAGACGATGCAAACATCACAGCAACTACCCAAACGGGGCAGTGGTAGTAGACAGGGATCTGGAGATCGTAACGCAAGTAACGCTATAAGGAACACGCAGCTGTACAAGCGCATCCTAGATCAGTCACTGAAACAGCAAGGGCTTGGTATAAGCCCAACGGACTCACGCAACGCATCAACCTCCAGCAACGCACCAGTTCTAGGCCAGCCGCCGCACCTCGTACCTCCCAAAAGCAGCGATGGAGAAACTATCCTCCCCGACAACGCAAGCCAGCGGAGCGTACTCGTAACCGGTCTCTCAGAGGAAGACAACAACAACCTCGTTCGGCAAGTCGCCGAGATAGCAGCTACGGCCGCAGCTGTCGCAGCCCGAGATGCTACAAAGGCTCCTCGCAAAATATCAGTCTCAGCGCGAAGCATCGCCCACGGGACACCCCGTGCTACTGCTCCTCAATCTGCAGTCTTCCACGACGACCATGAAGCAGCCGCCGAAGGTCCCTCAGGCGGCGGCCACGACGCTCCAAATTGGGGGCGTGTCAAAAGCGCGGTTATCCTCCTAGGCGCGACCCTGCTCTACGCCATCGTTGCAGAAATCCTCGTCAACACCGTCGACGTAGTCCTTACGAGTGTCGACATCGATGAAAAGTTCCTCGGCATCACCCTTTTCGCCCTGGTACCCAATACAACGGAGTTCCTAAACGCCATTTCCTTCGCCATGAATGGCAACATAGCTCTGTCAATGGAAATTGGTTCAGCGTATGCTTTGCAAGTCTGTCTTCTCCAGATTCCTGCTCTGGTGCTATTCAGTGCTGTTCATGGGCGGTACATCGATCCCGACGATCTGCTCGGTCATACATTCAACCTCATCTTCCCCCAGTGGGATATGGTTACAGTGATCCTTTGCGTCTTCCTATTGAGCTACGTCTACGGCGAGGGAAAGAGTAATTACTTCAAAGGCAGCATCCTGGTTCTCACCTACCTCGTCATCGTAGTCGGTTTCTACCTCGCTGGCTACTCGACGGACATTGAAATGATGGGCATCGACCCTCTTGACACCCTCGCATTAGGCCACGCGAGTAGCTTCAAGACTCTGGGACGAAGCTATAGCGGGAGAGCTTATTGATTTCTGTCTTTCTTTTCTTCTTCTCATACATGTTTGTCGATGGGGAAGATCCCCTTTAGTGCATAGGTAGCGGGACATGGGAAGCATTCGTTTGATTGAGCGATGGCGCTGAGGAGGATTCTTTCTCTAGGCAAAGGGCAATTGGGGCTGCGATATTGCCCAGCTGGTTTGGGGTTGAGGCATACCAAGGCATACATACATTTCAACAGCTGGGGCTTTAACAGCATAGTCTGCTACTGCTTGCTCGGTTTCGTGCCTTTTCTTCCTACCTGCAATAAATGGGACAAGATTCTGCGAAGGTTTTGTTGTATCTTCGATAACAAGGCTGGATATCAGAATAAACGGTAGTATTGAGTGCCACTACACACAAAGTACAGTTGACTTGAGCATCAAGACGGAAGCTTCTTGACTTTCTCCGGAGTAAATAAATAACTGATCGTGACTTACGATGTTAGACTCAGCTATCAGACAGATCCAGTCGTTCGCATTTCAATACCGTGTGACTCATCTCGATCTTGAATTTCACAACATCTTGAGCCAAGGATAGGGGTATTCTGGCTCAAAGCTCCACGAAGGCTTTGGCCGTATTTTCGGCTTCGCCGGAGCCGAACTTGACTCCGAGCCTTGGGTGCTGGAGCATCGTGCTAGAGGTTTCGGGCTCAAAGATTGGTATTTTGGGTGGAGGCTCTGCTCATATGGAGCCTGACTTGACGTCAAGCTTCAATTGCAAGAGCGCTGTTGTGAGACGCTCACGAAAAAGGCGAGATCAATCGCACAGACAATCAAGGAGTTTTATGAAATAGTGTGTTAATGAAGTAATGACTCTCAGTCTTCTATAAGCTCCGCCCAATGCAATCTAATAATACACGTCCACAAAGATCTGCCCAAGCTCCTCCTGTCATAATAGAGGGACAGCACCCACCCCACAGACCACCATTCGCGGCGCTCGCTATTGTTGTCGCTGTAATGTCTGTAACCATAATTGGCCATGCCAATTGTTCGTTCCTGTTCTTCGTTTCCTCTCATTCGATTCGCTTCGCTGACCCAATCTCTTTGCGGACAAACGCCGCACTTCCTCTCAAGGAAAAAGGCCACCCAATCTCTGGCCTACACAGGACCGCCCGAACTCCGATGCTTATCCACTCCTCCTCCTTCTACTCTGGCTAAGCCCTTGTACAGACCCGGCATCTCAGCCGCCACCCACTCCAGCACAGTCTCATAGCAGAGCACGAACTGCCTGAGCGTTTGCACCATACTTAATCTCTGCAGACGGAAATCAGATACTGTTTTCGACACAAGATCTACATCATCTTTGCCCATCCAGGTATCTTCCTCTTTGACATCAACGTCCATCTCATCTTCATCTGCTTTGTGGAGTTTTTTGGCATCCTGAATGCCTCGGTATTGGCGTTGCCGTTCCAACATATCGACCACGCTGTCGACGGTGCAGAAAGTGCCTGTTCGACCACATCCGGCACTGCAGTGCACAACGATTGGCCTTTCACCTTCGCGAGCCGGCTCATCCGGCCTTCGAGCGCCTTTTCCAGATTCATAGCTGCAGACGACGGAGCTGCAGTGCTCGACTAGTCCTAGAACATGTGCAGGATGTGCTGGCGCGCCAAAGTCAGGCCAGCTGGAGTATTGAAGCTGTGTGATTTCACGGAGAGGTTCGAAGGGGTGGTTAGCGTGAGAGAGTGTGAGTTTGCGGAGGATGACGTGTGGAATATCGTGGTCGATAAGTGATTGTGCAACAGCCTGTTGGCTGCCGTGGTTTGTGGACCGGCGGCGTCCCATGCTTGGTCTACCGTCCTTTGTGCTCAAGTTGACAGGTGAAGTGAAGGACCTACTGGGCTTGGTATGTTCGAGGGGGAGATGGCGTTCAGAGAGTGCTTTGAGCTTGAAGGGGCCGTAGTCGCCTGATTGCCAATAGGGGTGGCACTTCCTTTGGCCACCCTCGGTTTCGGCTGTCAGCATTACTATTACGCGGGCATCTTGTTCCCAGGCTACGTGCCAGAAGTCCTGAAAGCGATGTTAGCTGCGTTGTCATTATACTAGAGTAATGGGCGAGCCCTACTTGAAAAGTTGCTGGCACTGGCGCCTGGGTCGCAATGTAATGCCTGTTGCTGTACTGAGCCTTGAGATGGCTGGCGTTGATATAATCGCAACCCCCAAATTCCACATTCTGCAATTTGACCCGTGAATGATCGAATGGTAGTATGTCTTTGTACCTGTTCTTAGCACCCTTCTCGATGCCTGCAATCTGTACGGCTTCGGGCGAAAGCTGATTCGGCGTGCCGTATTGGACTTTTACATTGAGAGCCTTCTGCATTCGATGTTGCTCGGCTTGCTCGATACCCAGGAAGTGATCCGCGACAGCCTTCCCCTTATCGTCCACGTTCGATGCCTTTCGCAACCATGCAGGGAAGTCTCTCAGCCCATCCTCTTTCAATCCAGAAGGCAGTTGGACTGGCATCTGGCCAACGCCGCCTATCAAGTCCATGTTCTGCCTTATAGTCCCAAAGAAAGGATTTGCAGCAGTCTGAGCAGCAGGCATCATACAGCCCCCAGCGACAGGAGCTGCAGCGGGAGGGTCTATAGAGAGATTCCGCGCACTCGAACCATCCGTTTCAGTAGCTGGCCTTTCGTCAATCTGCTCTGGAAACTTCTTGGAAAAGGCGCTGAACCCGCCACGTAGAACAAGGGTCGCCCCATTCCATTTCTCAGTGACGAATTTCTTCAAGGTATTGACCGAAGACGTAGCATCCTTCAGCTGCATAGAACCTGCGTCATAGACGATAATGAATTTTGCTTCCCTCCATTGATCGAATTTGGCCTTCTCGTTTTCTTTGGTAAACGTCTCCGATAATTTCTGCACGTTGAATGAAGCTCGCTTAAGCAAGGTAGTGGGGATGCAGAGGTTGATAGAGTCGCGTATCCTAGACTTCGAGAATTGCGGATAGACTCTCAGGTCAAGTAGAAGTACATTTTGAGGGAGGTGGCCCCTGAAGATCTCAACGAGATCGTGGGGTGATACCATCGTGGGTCCGTCTGTGCTTACAGAGGATGGTAATGTTTCAGAGCGCTGTACAACTTGTTGCAAAAGATCGACCCTATTGTGTGGTAAAGAGTTTCGAGGGTGCCGATCATCATTGTGTGATATCTGGGTCCTCTTTAGATTCGACAGGTCTGATTGCGAAAAGTTGGCGGGCGATTGGACGTTGTCTCGTGACTGTAATTTGGGCATGTCAAAGAAAGACGGCTCCTGAGATTGTAAGGGTGTAGGAACGGGTCGCTGCTCAGATGGTTGATCAACGTCCCTATCATCATCACTTGCTCCATCTCCATCCCGTCGAACGCCTGCTTGGGACTTGGGTGATATCACGCTTGGTCTTCGATGGCTCTGATCTGCCACACTCTCTATCGTTGGCGGTTGCGCGCTCGGTATGCCCTTGCCACTGAGTTGAGAAAGGTGCCCATGACCCAGAGTGAAAGTGTTGGTCTCCGACTGCCTGCGAAAGTCCTCAAAACGAGGGTGTGACTCTGGAGGGTAATTTTGAGGAGAAGTAGCGGGCTTAGGCTTGTCGCCCGCTGATGGCGGACTCCAATTCTTCTTCGCATGTATGCCAGCGTTGGGATTTGGGGGATTGCTGCCAGGATCGGTTACGAACTCGAAGTAATTGGGGCTTGACGAGCGTTGCGGACGTGCTGAGTGTGGTGATAAAGCTTTGGAGGATTGACGTGGGGTGGGTTGCCCTGGCGTCTTTGCAGGATATCCTATTGGGGTGGTAGAGGGCATAGGGAGGTTTCCAGAAGGGGTCCGAGGAGACCATGGTCCTCGGGGCGAAGGCCGCGACGTTGCGGTGGCGGTCATGATGTGTATGGATGTTCCTCTGCGAAAAGCTCGTGCTCTTGCACCTTCCGACCTCACTATCGACTGATGTTCTGCAACAGCGCCATCATTGGACCATGCTTAAGCTTCTGCAGATGGGAGTTTAGTATGTTTGTTGTTAGATGATTGAGGCTGTGTGGGGCGACAGCAATGCTGATTGAGCGGTCTGCGCACGTTTTCGAGGAGAGAAAGAGCAAGCTGTTACGCTGTACAGCTGGCGATCCCACTTGTCTTGGTGAATATGGAGGAAGGCGTTCTAGACCTTCTGACTATTTCCGAGCGAGATCTGCCCTCTGGATGTTTCAATCCGAATGGCAATTGACGTAGAGTAGCTGAATCTCCTAGGACTTTCAAGTTAAGAGAAGGGAAAGTCACAGTTACCAGGTCGAAATTTCGATAGTAGAATATGCCATTGTTCGAAGAGGAACGAGAGGAACGAGAGGCACGAGAGGCTGACAGAATTCGCGATCCCTAAGGTACGAGTGAGCAATGGGCGATTCTGGCGTTGTGGCGTTGTCCCTTTGCTGGACCCTTGCGCCCCCCGCGTAAACCCCTAGTTCTAGTCCTATGACGTCCAATCTAAGGTTTTACAGTAAGTAGCCTTTACGAGTATCCTGAACCAACGAACCTCTAAAATTGGAAGCAGACTTTCCTATTCAGCTCTCTTTAGACCTCCTGTCATGTGCCACACTTTCAACAAACCGGGAGAACTTCAGCTGGTAACGCTCTTCACTTGTGTGACGAAAGGTTTGCGGATGAAAAGCACTGTTGAGTTACTGCTGAGAATGACGTACTTAGGGGTCGTTGCCTGGGGAAAACCCTCAATTGATCAGCACTGCCTCAAACAGCTTAACGCGTCATTGCGGACACCCGCAGGGCATAATCGTGACAATCGAAACATTAGGGCACCTGTCAGCTGCGGATGCTGCACTATTGCATCAGCTGATGTGGGGAATAATGCAAGATGCAGCAGCCCACTCGTGCCACTGTCATCCTTCACCGGCTACGAGTATCTACCTATGACTGAATACCCAACAAACTGAATTTCGTGAAGATGCGACTCAATCGCTTGAATGCTTCAATACTGTAGATGACAGGTGGCATTATCATATCTGTTGTCTTTCTTTATTCGTATTGTCCATAGCCATACCGTTGCCCTTGCGTCTCCCTCTCCTGAGGTGCGTGCTCTCGGTCATTGACTGCCCGGATTTGAACGCCTTTAGCATTCTTTCCTACCTCACCTCGGTATAGGTGGAGAGACTAATGCAGTGTGCGGCCTAGGTACAATCAAGTCAACACTATCTTTTCGGTGCAGAAGAAGGTGGTGGTGCTTGTCTTGGAAGCCTACTGCTCCCCAACATGTTTAACAATTTCAATTTTGGTACAGATGGGGATTGATTGACTCCAAGAAAGTAACTTACCATGCATCATGTGCAAGCGTCAAATCCTCTCTCTCACCCTGACTCATATGTCCAATATCCCACTTCACGAGCCCCTGGTCCGTCGTGGCATACAGCAGAGTCTCGCTGGACCAGGCCATGCTGTGAACGACTCCTTCTGATGACAGGGGAGTCGGCCTCAGCCGACCAAACCCTTTTCTGGTGTTGTAATCGCGCACGGGAAAGTAGTGCTGGAGTTCGCCTTGAAGGAGTAAACTGGGGTCGAGGGACCATAGTAAAACACGCGACCAGGTAGCCGCTGCTATACGGGTGCCTCTGGGCGAGATCGCTACGATCGTGCCCAATGAACTAGTACCCTGTTGTTTAGACTTAATTTGTATCCTTTGTGTTGGTGATGCAAGTCCAAACGTACCTGTCGCCACCCAGCTAGCAATGCCAACGCTTTCCATACTCGCTGACTTCGGCCAGCGTCTAGGTCCACGTTATGATCGCAGTCATGGATTATGGCAGGCTCCTCCGTTTGCATAATGAAGACATTCGGATGATCTCCCCCACCCCTTGGATGAGTATCTTCGCTCATAGCAAGCGATAGATAAGAAGTCTGGCAAACAGGCGCATCGTGCCAATCCACAGTCAAGTCCTGAAAGTGTTTGGCATGGAATGGCATCCCGATAGCGAACCTGTCCTGACGACCATCCGTATTCTCGATATCAACCCAGGCTTTGTTGTTTATCGTAGGACTATTGTTTCCAGTGTTCCATGGATAGGAGGTGTGGATGTACGACTTGTGGATTGGGACGCCCGGCTCGTAAAAGTTGGCTTTGCGATCGTCATCTAAGAATTGGATGTGGAATGCCAGGCTCCTGTGGCTGGAAGATGGAAAATCTTCTTCTTTATTTTTGTGAATTGCTGGGTTTCGATCTAGGGGCCCGGTGTGAGAAGACATTTTCAAATTTGACATAGAGAATGATCTTCATTGTAATTTTGGAAAAGGGGTAGATAAGATGATAAATAGGTAGTACACTCTGCTGAAGACAAAGCTTCGACAATGTCCGGACACATCATAAGAGAGTACTGACCGTAAGTGCATGCCTCCATCAACTTAGAATCCCGATCAATAAGCCATATACTGGTTGTGTTGTGTCTGCTTGGATTTCTCCAAGATATTGCCGCTTTCCCATTGGATCCCAGCGCGAATCCCACGGGTGCTTCTTGATCAGAGTTGCGAATATCTCTCGTTTCTTGCTGATTCGAATCGTAGAAATATTTCTTCGTCTTGGCAAAGCAGCGGTGGAAAGTGACAATCTTGAAGACCACGTCTTTGGAGTCAAGCTTATCAGCAGAATCCTGGTATACGAGACGGTGTCTCTGATACTTCCGGTACTGATATAAGACACCTAAATCACGGCTGTCAGGTGCGAAAGCCATCTTTAGGATCTCCATTCTATGCGATTTGCCATCCTCGGGACGTATGTGTAATTCGGTCTTGTGTCTCACTTGATTGCTGTAGAGGTCGTAGATTTGAATAATGCCACCGTCATGGACTGTAGCAAGTTGGACTACACTGCCAGACTTCGATGGATTAGCTAGATCGGGGTTAGCATTGGCCGTTGATTGGGTTGAGAAGTGGAAGTATTCCTGTAATGGACTACTATGGAGGAAGAGCCCTATATAAGGTAGAGAAATGCGGAGCAGAAAAGCGTAGAGAGGTGCGACAAGCGGGACACAGATGGGGTAAAGTAAAGAAAAGCCACCTACAAGGTGAGAAAACCGCATTGCTCATAGGTATCTTCGACGTAGGAGCATACTTCGTAACATCAGCAAGCACCCCAACCCCGCACCCACTCTCCACAGCTCGTATCGAGAATTGATCTAATAGATCTTCGGTGCAGAGCTCGTCAAGTCCTAGTCGAAGTCCCGGGAGATTGTGGATATGGCGGAGCAACAGCGGTGTCGAGCGGGCGGCGATGAAGAATTGCCTGCATGTCAGTAATGATGTAAAAAATGTCCCTGCGTCCATGTGCCAAGTGATAGTCTGATAGATTTCGGTTGGGAGCGTGAGTAGTCGGGATTGTGGCTGAGAATATTCCTCAACTGAGCCTGAGTCTGACTCGGACTCTTCCATCGGGTCGTCGTATTCCATCTCGAAGTCTGGAGCTGTGTCGAACCCCACTGGAGGAGGTGGGACAGGCGTTGATACTTGTGGCTCAGCATCCATTCCTGTCATGGTGTTTATGGGATTCTCGTCTACAGCTTCCTGGGACTCGGTGTCTGAGTCAGATCCAGATTCTGACGAATCCTCGTCCATTGAGAAATCGCTCTGGCTATCTGGAACCATGATGGTGGATACTAAGGGGAGAAGGGTATTGTCCATTGGAAATTGGTTGGTGTTGGCGGGAGCGGCGATCGTGGAGGACATGTCAGGCGGCAGCAACCGCGCTAGTCGTCGCGAGGCTGAGCATATGCAGTGACACATTACTATGGGCTCAGAGCGACGACTGCGTAAACATCAACCACAAGCAGTAGCAATAGATGATGCCTCATGCGGAAAATAGAATTCTGGCCTCAAAGACAAGGCTCTTGGATATCGTCTCTGGCAATTACGCGGTCGATGAACATGGATCTAGCTTTCTTTGATCTCTTGTCAACAGTGGGTATGCTCTCTCAAAATGTCCTGCTTTTTTTAAGAACGGCGAGAATGAAAGTAATATTTGTCTTATTCGATTGTGCCTCAACAGTCGGCGAAGGTTTCTTACTATACAACGGCTCGCGCCAGAAACGAATACTATCCACCAGACCTCTGTACATATTTTATATGCTCCCCAACGCCCATGCACATGCGAAACGCGATCCAATCATCCTATATAAAGTGGAGCCCGTCTCCTCATGAAAGTAACAAAGGCTTTTCCGACGACGCTTTTGCATCGTCCCTGAAGACGAGCTCTTCAAACCAATTAGTCACTCGCCCGCAGAATGGGTCGACATGGGTAGCCCACAGGTTCGCAACTCTGTACAAAAAGACATAAAATAGCGGAAGTGCTATCACACACACCCATCGATTCGCTATTGGTAGCCATCCCGGAGGAAGCTGATTACCCTCCTCATCTTTGCCTTGGTGTGGCCGCGTCGAGGCGCCGAATAAGGCCCACGTCAAGACAGTCCGTATTAAAGGTGCGTGTAAAAGATAAATGGGAAAGCTCAGCTTTCCCATCCAGCAGAAGAAGTGGTGGGAGAGTATCTTCTTTGCGGTGTTGTTGAACATGACTCCCAAAGTCAACAGATTGACGCCGAGGCCCGGGTAATACCGTGCGTATTCGACGCCCGTGGGGAAGATGTAGTCGCCAAGGAGGAGGAGGTTTTGCGACCAGCGGGCCCATGACGGATTCTCTTCAGGGTATGACATGAAGAACAAGCCTATTATGATCAAGCTCGAGGACCCAATGGATCGAGCGAACTTGTGCTCTGCGGCATAGTTTTGAATATCTGAGTCTAGGGTGAGTTCAGCGAGGAACATCCCGCAGAACACATTGAACCCCACGAGCGCTGTATCTCCATTAGTCGTAAATTGGGTTTCAAGGAGTTCTCATGTGCGTACCATCTCCAACTTTCCATTTGAAATAGTATAGCCCCGCAACTATGAACATCCTCCATTTTGGCTTGACGTAGACCGTAGCAAATAGCGTCAGGTACGTCATCATTGACCCTTTCAGGAGGTACGTAAGGGTCCATTGAATGCGGTCATAAGCATTGAATCCATCCAGCCAAGTAGTCCCCAAGCTCTTAAACAGGTCGTAGAAGGCCAAAGCGAAGGAATCGCTGGGAGCCGGGCTCGTGTCTCTTATCCACCCCGAATCTGCAGCATACGCGATATTATACCCCCCAAACTGGCAGACCAGCCAGCTGCAAAACGTTGCTATTATTGCAGGTATCATAAACCGTCCCGTCCTTCGGAAAGAGCTCTTTGCAACGCTCGATAAGGCCGCGTCCGCATTTCCCGCGCGAGAAAGCTTTATTGGTTTCAATGAATTGACGTAGCCGGCAAGGAGGGCGAATGCAGCGACACTGGCTCGGCCCATAACCAGACATCGAATGAATGGTAATTGAAAGAGTGTAGGAGGTAGTTTGTCGGACATGGCAGGGGAGAGGAGGTGTGGTACTAGTGACCGACATATGTGTGCTGTGACGACGAGGACGGAGGCAAGGCCTCGCAGACCCTGTAAGAAGAGGTCAGCATAATGCCAGATACTCGAGCAAAGGATTGCATACATCTGCCCAGACGACGTCCCTCTTTGGTGCTTGCGGTGGAGGCATGTCTTGGGACTCCTTGATAAGACCAAAGCCATCAATTCAATGTACAGATTTAAAAAGCGGTACATAAGCCCGCAGGGTGTGGAATGTTTCGAATGTATGTACTCGTATAGAAGAAAAAGCAATGCACAAGCACCACCACTGCCACCGCTGTCGATTGGGAGAGAGTTGTACTTTGTGATTAAGGAGAGAGAGGTGAGATTGTGATTTGTAGACGGACTTGGCAAACTCCTTGGGGTGCTTGGCAAATAATTTATCAACTGAGCATAAAGTGGATGGCTGATTCTGTATGGCCTGGCGAGATTCGGCGAAACGCCCCTGGAACAAACACCCCACTTTGGGGCTTGAGAGAACGGCAAACAAACCCTCTGGGTGCCTGGAATATTCCTAGCGCGTCCAAATTCAATAATGAGCACGCGACCAACACGTTCTCCTTTTCTCACGCATTTGCATCTCTTGAAGAACTTGAAAATTCCTGGAATGTTTCATCGTCCTTGATATTATGGCATTTCCCTTATCCTTCGATTGAGGCGCTTCGAGCTTGCACCACAGAGAGAACAAATTCTCCGAACGATCATGACACGAATGGGGACAGCCAGCCGCTCGAATTGTTCTCCATGCTTGGCGTTGCTTCTCGGCAACGAAGCCCTGCGGGACGATAATATGTGCTGTTATAGTGGTTTGCTTTGCGCATAGAAGCAAGCAAATGTGTGAAGAATTCGCTCTCTGAAGGGCCGGAAGCACCTTATAAGTTGTCGTGTTCCTCTACTGACGGGTATCGACGTTCCTTTTCGCTGTCACGCTGTCAATGCAGCATCTGTCTACTGCTACTTCTCTACAAGTGTTTAAGATTTCCCACACCATCACCGAGATTTGGGTTTGTCTTTGACTTTGTTTTTGAATTTGTAATCTGCACTCCTTGGTCAGCGTAACCATGGTTCGGAGCATGGCCGAGGTCCCGGAACAAAGAGTCCACTTGACGAGCTACGGTTGTAACACTACGATATCTTTGCTACTCGTAGCGACAAAAGGTAATACCCAGAGCTCACTCTTGAAGTTTGCTTTCGGTGTTACTGAATGGTCACGTGCGAGGATGGCGATATCAGCAAACCGTCTCGGAGCAGATTTCCATAACCCTTCTGTGCTTCCTCATACGCACTCGGTAGTCGACGCTCGATTGGTCACCCCATGTTCAGAAGTGCTTACGCCAAGTCGCAAGAGCCTCAAAACTCAACAAGCACAGAGACCTCACAAGCAGGCCGCCGGCTCGAAGGGATATCGAGATCACGTTCGTGCTCCAGGGAGACGATACAAGTCTGTATTATCGTGAAAATCGGAAAATGCGGACGAAGGCAGCTTAATCAAGGCGCGGTCACTCTATGATCCTTCAATTATTTGTCATTTATCCTCACTGATTCCAACATGCTACTGACCTAAGGATAGAGACATACAGAATCCTGTCTGCCATCACCAACGATGAGCGGAGCCAGTCACTGTTCCTCGGCATTTGTTCCGATGCCGAAGCCTGCCGAATGTTTATTCTGGAATCTCCGTACATACAGCGGCAACGACTTGCTTCGCAACGGCGTTACATGCCGTGATCGGACCGCTGTGAACGAATCAAGCTCTGAACGAGCCCACCCCTGGTGGATCTCCAAGGCGCACAACAACATGCATTGGCCCTGGCCTGATTTTATGGTCCAATGAGTATGACAAAACATATGCATTCTGGCAAGATCCTCACGTGCTCCAAGCTGCAGGCGTCCGAGAAGAGAGTATCCCCGGGGTTGTGCGAGCAATTTCGGACCTATTCGGCCAGAAAGAACTGGAGAAGATGGAAAAGCTGCACATCTCCGCAACGATGCTGTTCAACAACGGCTATCAATGCAAAACCGGCTCTTTGACTGCTTTACGCACGATGACTTGGCTTTACAATACAGAGATCGCATTGCATCTGCTAGTAGGAGAGCCCGTCACCCCAGGCGCAGAAGACCGGACAGGGACAAGTAATTCTGGTGGTCAAACAGACTAGGTCCACTTCACGGAAAAATTCCAAAATGTTTCGGAGGTTGATCTCTGCTCATGGTCATGGCGTTTCCACAGCTATGGTTGAACGTGCGCGCTTAAGCAGCGCCGTTGAGCCAGCATGAGATTCTTGGTTGCGCACGTCGGACGTTGGTGGGCAACCCAAAGACATGCAGCATTGCGCGAGACGATTTGGAAGAACGAAGCGAAAGATGCAATGACCCCACCGCTGGAGCCCGCTGCGAGCAACCGTCGCGTTTGGCTACCAAGTACCAACAACCGAAGTTGTTTGATTTAGATCTCATGTCGCAGATCTGAGTGGCCTACAAACGATCTTTACCCCTCTCCCAACCGGGTAGAAGCCGCAGTTCGCAGAGATACATCAGAGGGATTCAGTCTGTACTTTGCATCGTTTGGTGTTCAGAGACACTTCATCTGCTTGTCTCATGCACTCCATTTCTTTCATGCTGGCCAGCGAGGTTTGGATGATCTAGAACTCTTATCTCCAGGCGAGTCATCTTGCTATTCCAGGCAAGCTTCGCAAGACCCCAGCCCAGGGTGACTTCGGTTGAGCGCTAAGGTCGACAAGTGCAAACAGGGGCACGCAACCACTACCAGAGACAGATGACGCCAAAAATCCTGTGGATCGCTAGCAGGCTCTACCTGAACTTGGCCTGGGCACATGCTGAACAAGATCACGACACCAGCACCAGCAGGGGGGATGACTGGCAGCCCGACGCGGAGAGCAACTGATATCGCGCAGCACACGGCTCGGGGTGTGTGCTTACGACTGTGTCAGCTGTGCCCAATCGTATTTCGCATCTTCGTATGCGAGGTCTGTCGTCTGGCAAAGCATTTTGTCTTCGTTATCATGCCATTTTCTTCTTTTCTTCTCTTAATCAAAATTGCACGCAAAGACCCAAGCGATTTGACATCTTGCTCGGTTCGCAACCTGATCTTTTTGACGCTTTCCCGCCCGCACTTCACCGAGGCTAAATTACGTAGTGCGTTGCACTTGGCCATTGTTCCATTAAGCACGCTCGTTTTTCCTTACTATCAATTGTACCGCTACTTCCTGCTTGCTCACCGTCTTTGCCTTGCTTTGCCTTTGTCCTAACAACGACCTTCCTTTACAGCTACAAAACTTTGCATCTCCTTAGAATGCCTTTATTTCCCTAGGAGCCCTTACTCCCACCTGAAAATACGCATGCGGCTCACAGCCACATTCCTTGCTTGCGAATCAATTGGTACGCCTGGCCAGTCCATACTTGCTTACCAGTCCATGGGACGAAAGTCATGCACGGGACATCGAGGTTAACAAATATCGACAGATAGCCTTTCAGCTCCTAAGCAAAGTTCATAGCAAACATGGCAGAAGCAGAGCCCAGGGCACAAGATGGCCAGTCAGAGTCGCTGGACTTCCATGAGGCCGAGGCACGCCACGAGTCCACAGCTCTTGGCTCGAAGCCATCCCTCAATTCCATCCATACGGCAACAGAATCGTTCCGGCCAGAGGAGCTCACTCTCGGGAAAGCCCAATTTCTAGGCTATCCAACCGAACAGTCGCTGCCCTTCAAATCCACGAATTCCAACAGCTCATACGAAGATCTAGAGAAAGGAGGCCTGGAGAAAGCAGATCTGGAGAAAAGCATTGTTGCGCCGATATTGATACAGCAAGAGCTTGGAGCACAGGATTACGAGAAATCAGATGTTGCGCCTATCGTAAGAAGGGGCCACACCCCAAATGCTTCCTACAATTCCAATTGGAGAATATCCATGCCTCCAAATGAAATGCCTAGGCTGCCGTACAAACGCGAACGCAAATTTTGGAGAGGGATGCGACACAATTTCTACACGGTTTACCAGCGACTGTTCTCGGTCGTCTTCATTGGAAACATGATCGCCTTCGTCATCGAGTTGGTCCTGTACAAAAATTCTCGCCCATTCGGCCCGCCGCTAGGGAATGTAGCCACCGCGGCGGCAGCAAATATCCTTGGTGCAATCCTCATTAGGCAAGAGTATGTGATCAATGGTCTTTATGCCATATTCTGTGCCACGCCTCATTGGGTGCCATTTCGCATACGTCGTATGGTTGCGAAGCTGTACCACTTTGGTGGCGTTCACAGCGGCTGCGCAATCTCCGCTACAGCGTGGTTCATTCTTTATACGGCTCTTGTCACCAAACAGTACGCGGACGGAGACTTCAACGAGCCTGCAGTCATCGCTATCACCTACATCCTACTGGCGTTATTCCTCTCAATTTGCATCCTTGCGATACCGAAGTTCCGGATCTTCTCACACAATACTTTCGAGGCAGTTCATCGCTTCGCGGGATGGATAGCGGTCGCTTTGTTCTGGGTTGAGATCCTCCTTGTCTTGCACGCACAGTCAAACTTACCTGGGTCGGACTCTCTCGGGCTGCTCGTGATTCAAGCTTCAGCATTCTGGTTCCTACTGGTCATCACCTTCTTTATCATACTCCCGTGGCTACGCCTCCGCAAGGTTGAAGCCTTCCCGGAGGTTCTATCTCCGCATGCGGTTCGAATCCATTTCAAACATATGAAGATCGGCCCCATTCTCGGAATCCAGATCACGCACAACCCAATGAAAGAATGGCACGCATTCGCGAGTATTCCAGAAAAAGACGGCTCATCATTTTCATTGATCGTATCCGATAACGGAGACTGGACAAAGAAGCAGATCATGCAACCAGCGCACTCGTACTGGATTCGTGGTATACCCATCACCGGAGTGCTTCGAATGGCTATGGTTTTCAAAAGGGTCGTCGTGGTCACGACTGGCTCAGGGATTGGTCCTTGTCTATCGATGCTTGTCTCGTACCCTCTGCCTTGCCGGATTCTGTGGTCCACACCCAATCCGCTTCAAACTTATGGGGAAGACATCTTGCAGCAAGTTACGAAAGCTGATCCTGACGCCATGATCATCAACACGCGGGCTTCTGGACGCCCGGACATGGTAGCCTTGGCGTATCATCTGTACCTGGAATCGAAAGCTGAGGCCGTCTTCATCATCTCGAACCCTAACCTGACGCGCAAGGTGGTCTACGGCATGGAGAGCAGAGGCATCCCAGCATACGGCCCGATCTGGGATTCATAAAGCACTCTTGTAATAAGTCAGGGACCGTCCGGTTTGCCAAGAATTGCTTGGGGGCTACATTTGATATAAATTACTACATTTTGCTTTGGGGTTTACGTTACATGAGGAGTTCTCCGAATGGGACAGGGGACATTAGATACCAGCCTTCCCGGGCATTGCTACAAGGGAGGACGACTTTACGATTCATACGATGTGAATGTCTCTCGTTAAAAGCATCGCACCAACGTCGCATCAGCATTTCCATTTCCAACTTGGCTTCTACTGGCTATACCCAAAAAGCACAGAGCTACGCAAGCCATCTAAATAGATAAGAAGTACACGAAATGATACAATGATCACATGACAATTCATCCACTGCATCTTCCTTCCCAGCCTTGACTCGATTCTTTGACCGCCGATTCAAGCCATTTCACCACAATCCTTCGATCTTGATCTTCTTGACTCGTGATGCCCGGCGGTAGGATCCGTATGGTGCGTGGCGAGGCGCAGATGCTGCGGTCACCACTAAATCGGAGATCAAGTGATCCGAAGAGAATCCTTCAGTGAGCCTGCAGGGTGTCCTAATTCGGCCACGCATGCGACTCTGGATTGTCCCAATCCTGTTATAGAATACCGGCTGGGCCGAATACACTACCAAATATATATCTCATCCCACGCTGCCTGGGTAGACTCTTGATTAGTAGTGTACAGTAATCCCAAGGGGTGAAGTAGTCTCCATCACTACCTCACCGGAAGTTGCCATATAAGCGTAGTTGATGGTTGACTTCCGAAGCACAGCCTGTTCAAATCCATAGGTGGTCGTCGAATCCTTTGGGCAACCAAAAGCCACCGCCTCCGTCGCTCGGCTACATATCGAATCATTCCCCCATCCACCCCTCCTTCGCATCCTAGCCCTTTCGCTTCCACATCCCGCCCCGAGCTACCATCATCCTCTCGGTCCACTCATCCACTTTCCCCACCCACCTTGACACCTGGCACCCGCCAACCATCATCCAAGCCCTTGCCAGTCAAGTCAAACACCACGCGGCACCAGCTCTTGATATCGTGCATTAGCGGCTGAGATCAGCGCAACGGGCCGTAGGGGCCGTTCCAACTCTAATATCCTCCACACAAAACTTCGTTGCTTCCGAAGGTTCGTTCGCTCGCATCGGGCTGCACCGGAGGTATGGAATGGGGATTCCAGAAAACCTCTCATCATAAAGTAGCGAATAGACCGGTCAGCGCTTGGAGAGTCAAACACTAAGACTTTGAAAGCGCCCGTCTGCCACGTGGAAAGCGTCCTGTAACGTCGGCGAATCCGGGGTGATTGACGCTTCAAGGCAGTGCGGGGGACAAAGCCTACACCTGCAGGAGCGGGCAACATCTCGATGCGACGCTCGCGGCTACTACTGTATAAAATATGCTGGCACTCTAGTGGGAGTTCCTCGCTCTCCTTGTTTGACACATGGAACGGAGATCTCGATCTGTGCTTTGCCTCATCTGCATCAGCTTGCTGCCCGGGCGCTTTGCCTTCTCCGTGCCTGCCTCGCGAAACCCCCTACTCGACCCTCAATATGATAGTCGGGATTGGCACTTAACGGCGCTTATCTCATGGGAATAGGGGTCTTGTATATTGCCGCTCTTTTCTGACTTGTTTCGGTTCCCATCTCAACTTCAACTTATTCTTGCATGCTTATACAGTCGCTACATTTGTGATTCGTGCGTTCCTATTTCGTATAGAATACTGCTTGCATTCATGGTCAGCGAATATGGAGCTCCAGATATAGACTTGCTTTCCTTTGTTTTCGAAAATAAAGGTGGAGATCAAAATAAAGCAGTAAGCTTGCTACTGCCATACTTCGCCTAGGATCCATCGCTCAACGCTGTTCAGGTTCTCATAGACGCCAGTGATTCGTCTCCTTTTGTGACTCCCAAGTCAGGTCGTAAAATCACTGGGCAACTCATCGCTGGTTTCAAAGCTGAGGGATTGAAGCCTGGTGATTGCGTCTGCATTCACTCTTTCAACGATGTAGGCACAGAGTGATTGGATTCCTGGGCTTGGATAAGGTGGAACTGCATACTAAGAGGAGATTCAAGTATACTATCCGATGATATATATGGCCATTATCGGCATCGGCGCTCGTTTCACTGGCTCAAACCCTGCATACACCTCTCTCGAACTGAACCACCATGTCCACACGTCGTACACCACATACATCATCAGCGAGCCGCACATGCTATCCACCGTCCAAGCTACTACCAAAGCATGCAACATTCCCTACGAAAAGATCTTCGTTTTCGATGCCTATGACAAAGAAGCGTATCACCTATTCCCCTTTCGATCCTGGGAAACTCTGCTCCAGCACGGCGAAGAAGACTGGGTCAAATTCAAAAATCCAGCGAAATCAATGGGGAGCACGATTGCAACCCTGGCTTTCACGAGCGGCACTATTGGCTTACCCAAGGCTGCAATGCTCTCTTATCATTATTCTGTAAACCAGATCTATGCAATCAAAAGCCACAGCAAGCCATACGATGTAGGCGACCCCATTACAACTCGACCCTTGGAACTGAATCTGAACAAAGTTCACAGGTCAAACGACTGGTTTGTCTGCCAGCCTTCCACAACTTTGCCCTTCCCATGATCACAGGCTGCGCAATCCGAGAACAGCAATCAGTATACCTCATGCTACACTTCGGTCTCGCCCTCTACCTCGACTCCATCAAAAAACACGGCATCACCGAAAGCCCCATGGTCCCCGCAATGATAATCGTACTCCTAATATCCCCACTCACAAAGAGCGAAAACCTCCAGTCACTACGGTACATTTGGTGCGGGGGCTCACCACTGCGGAGTTCCACCCAGACGGATTTTCAGGCGCTTTTGGCGCCAGAGGCAAAGGTAACGCAGGTTTTGGGCATGACAGAGACGGGGTGGTGTATTGTGTTTTTCTGACCAGAGGCAGATGATACGGGGAGTATTGGGAGGATTTTGCCGGGGATGAGTATGAAGTAGGGTTCCCTAATCTTTCGATTGAAGATGTTTGTGCGATGCTTACGGGTGTCAATAGGCTGAAGGATCTGGATGGTAATACAATCAATCAAGATGATGTGCATGGCGAGATGTACATCAAAGGCCCGTGTATGATGAACGGCTACCTTGATAACTCGACTGCTACTGCGGCGGCTATCGATGAGGATTGCTGGTTGAGGAGGGGGGATATTGCTTATGTTAACAAAGGGAAAGTGTATATTATCGATCGCGCAAAGGTAAGCCCTTTCTTCAATAACCATTCTTACAGGGCATAAGGGCGAAAAATCACATAAAACTCCCTCATGGGAACAGGGGGCAATTCCCAGGCCTTCCATCAACCGACCGTTACTGACGGAGAAACCCAGGACCTCATAAAAGTCCGCGGCTGGCAAGTTGCCCCCGCCGAACTCGAAGCCATCCTCCTCACCCACCCCTCCGTCTTCAACTGCGCCGTCGTTGGCATCCCCGTCCCCGAAAGCGCAGGTAAGGTGCCCCGCGACTACGTCCACTTGAAGCCAAAGCCATCGCCTGAGCATGCGGCGGCGTCCTATGGAGTTCCAGACGAGAAGAAGACTACTGAGGAGGATATTAAGCAGTAAATACACTTTCCTCACACCAGTTGCCAAGACACGCATCGCCTGTTACTCAATCGCTATGCACAAGCTGACTCGGAAACTTGCAGGTGGGTTAAAGACCGCTTAGCACGATACAAATGGCTTTGACGGCGGCGTGAGGTTTCTAGATAGTATCCTACGCAATGCGGGCGGGAAGGTGCAAACAGTCAGCTTGAGGGCTATGGAGCATTGAGTCGAGGGAAGTGGGAGTGGCCGGGCGGGCGAAAATCTGAAGGGAAAGAAAGCGGAGGATCCGACGGCGCAGAGCGAGGGGAGTGTGGATGGGGCGACTGAGAGAGAAAAGCCCAACGAGAAGACGACGAATGGCGTTAATGGTGATGGTGAGAGGGAATAGATGTGTGAGTTTCTGGAATGGAGTGGTACTGTTCTTGGAAATCAACGTGTCCAAGAAACAAATGTATGATGGGGTGATAAGGATAATGTGATGGTAGATAACCTCCTTCTGTGTTTCGATCTAGGATGTATGAGTACATGAAGCTTCTAAATGGCGCACATGATCTTCCACAATGAGCAAAACTCACGTATTTTTCTGTCCAATTTTTTGTGTACAACGCGTATAGCACAGGCAGCAAACAATCGGGGTTTTCATCTCCTACCAAAGCGATCAGCAATGATTCTTTTAACGCAGTGAAGCAAGTGAAAATAGGCGTGTTCGTCTCCAGCACACTTCGACCTATGTCGTATGTGACACTTGTCTTGCCTAGTCAGATGAGGAGTTTATGACTACTAGCTAGATTTACGAAACACGTGGAGTAGTAGACAGATTGAGATGGAAGGTGGCTGAAAATCCTTCCATGTATCAATCGCGTCCAATCACTCCCAACACCCTTCGTTGCACCAATTCTACCTGATTCAATTCAATTTTACCTCCCCACGCAGCCTTCTCCACATCCGGTTGGTTGTCTAGGATCATAATCACCCCACTCCTCGTCACTCTCACTCTCCACCTCTACCTCTGCGCCTTTCCATCCCTCAACCCTCACCTCCCTAGGTCCGTCCCTACGTACCTCCCTCTTCACCACTTTCCCTCCCTCCTCCCTTGCATCCCCATGCCCAGGGCCCTTCACACTCCCCTCCCCATCCTCACCCTCAGTAACAGCAAAAGCATTCCTAAACCCCCCCTTCTTAAACCCCGTCGATGGTTGATTGGAGTTGGAGGGGAGGGTTACGGGTTTTATGGTGATACCGCCGCTTTTTTCGTCGGCGCGCTTTTCGGCTTTGCGGGCTTTGGCGGCGGCGAGGGGGTCGCGCGACATTTGTTTCATTTCTTTAAGGCGCTAGGGAAGTCAGTGGGTATGTAGGAGCGGGAGCTGGGGAGGAGAGGAGGGGGGTGGAGGGCTTTGGATATGGATAGGGATAGGGATGTGGATGTGGATGTATGATAGGTTGCAATACAAAACTCATGCCGAGAATCCACATTGCATGCATGGAGCGGAGCTTTGCTTGATCCATTTTCCGTTTTGCTTATCGGGTGCAGAAATACTCTGGTTGAGAGTTGAGAGGCGGAAAACAAGCGTGACTCCTCGAGCTGGGAATGTAGATCCAGACTGGCTCACCTTCTTGTGCTGATGGTCGTAACTCCCCTCATGCGCTTCGAACTCATTGACCCGGCTGTAGCCCTTCTGGCATAGCTCGCAGTAGAAGGATTTCCGGGCTTCGCGAGCAGACTCCGTCTAGACATAGTAAAGCCATCAGTAGGATACGTAGCCAGTTTTCTCTTGTAGCTGATTGCTAGATGGTACAAATCATGTGAGAGCACGCGGAAAATTAGGGCAGAGAGAGGAGTGGAATTGTGTTCAGATATTCTTCATGGATCTTTCATGGGCCAAATAACGCGATATTAAAGAGGATCATTAACGCAGGGAATGCGCAGATGTGAGACTATTCTTTTCAACTGGTTGGCGACATACCTTGGGAGCGGGATTGGTAGCCCATGGCTGTGGTAGGTTATCCAGTCAGGGATCAATACTTCGAGCGTGGAGACTTACGGGCGGCATGCTGAGTGAGGTCCAAAATGCAGAATTGTTGCGTTTGTTGTGGAAAAGTGTGAGGTGGATGAAAATGTGGTCTAGAGAGAAGTTTGTCCAGGTCTAAAGGACAGAACCGCCACTCCGCTCAAACATGGCATCTTGGTAAAATCCTACGTCGTCTTACGAATGAACATGAGCACATACGTTAAGTCATCACATTTCCATATACCTCCGCGCTAAACTACCTATGCACAACGTCCTTTGCGTCCGGGCCACACGCTCTACAAAAGCCCATTCAATCAACAATCCACTCGCCTCGCATTTCCATTTCATCATCGTAGATATCCAGTAAGGTAGATAGGTACAACGAAAGAGGCCAATCCATCCATCCTATGCAGCATGCAATTGTTCGTAACACATTCGAGCCATCTAGTACGACAAAAAGATGTACCACCCAGAGCTAATTTCCTTCATGAAGAAAGCGAAACGTTCAATGCGGTGAATGATGTCTAGGTCGTCATGGCGAGTCTGACTATCGCTTCTTGACCTCTGTAGCCCATCCTTCGATGCCATCACCCTTGGTGCCAACGGGGATACTAAGGGCGCCATTTTCCATGCCCTTGGTATCCGTCAAGAATGGGCTGTTGCTCATGCCCCCAGCGTTCGCTCTATCTTTAGGTTCCAGCGCTAACATTGGGATCAAGAAGTTGGCAATGGATTCTGCTTCTGTCTTATTGAAATGATATTTCTCCTTCAAAACGTCCGGTAGCGCCCAATGCCTTAAGCGATGGATATTGCGGAGTTCGCCCTTTCGAGAGAAGATCTCTTGGGACCATTTGCCGTTTTGGGAGAGAGAGCGGGGGAAGGGGCCGAGGAGTTCGATGATTTGAGCGATGTGGTCGTCGTCTTTGCCATATTTGGTGCCGGATTGGGGATCGAAGAGGTAGTCGCCTGTGATTAATTCAAAAACCTGCGGAGAAGGAAGAGTCAGTAAAGCGCTTACATGAGACTTTTCGCAAGTCGGGTGTGCATACCATGGCAGCCATACTCCAGACGTCGGTACTAGCGCCCCATTTGGAGCCTAGGATAACTTCTGGAGAGCGGTATTGTCGAGTCTGGATATCGTTCGTAAAGTGGTGGCCAACCCAGCAGGCATTCCCAAGATCGGCAATTTTCACTGATATTGTGTCCATAGCCGTAGCTAGGTCTTCTTGGCTTACTTCTTTTGGAGTAGCGGACTTGTTGAGGGAAATACCAGATATGGTTTGGGAGAGGTTCTCGCTGCACTTCTTGTTAGTTAGGCAGTCAATGGAATTGAGGATAGGTATTGACACACGCAGTCTTCTCCTGATGTTTTGCATCGTCCGTGCTATCATTCGATCCAGGTTCCCTAAGACCGAGCATCTCCCTCATCGATTTAGGAGGCGTGGTCGAAGCTACAGCACCACTCATTACAATGCCATCTTTAGGAGTAGCTGAACCGCTAATTGGAGAATTACCTGGACTCTCCGTCATCATCTGGGTCAAGCTACTGTGTGACCCCGAGACCATGCCGCTTCCGAAGCGCGTGTTTTCCAGGTTGGTGAAGCTTGCGTTTAGAGGACTCGGAAGGGGTTGACTGCCTGTGATGAGCGTCCTCCGCCTTCGGCGTCCGTTACGATTGTCTTCTTTATCGTCCAGCTTAGGCTCGTCCTTAACGAAGGTCTTGACGATTTGTTCGACGTCACCAATCTCGATCAAGACATTCTCGGGCTTGAGATCTGTGTGTATAATCCCACATTCTCGGTGCATATAGTCCAAGCCTAGTAGAACCTGTTTTGTGATCTGCTTGATGAGAGGCATTGGGATACCGCGATGGTTCCACCTCTTGATCAAGCCAAGCAGATTTTCGCCCAATACCTCGAAAACCATACAGACGTGCGTACCGTTAGGCCCCTTATGCTCAAATGAGTCCAGTAGACTGACGACGTGCTTCTTTCCAGGGTGGGTTTGGCTAGCTTGCACAACCTTATTGAGGAGCTTGATCTCGTCGACCGCAGTTTCCGTGTAGTGAGCGGCAGATCGCACAACCTTCAGCGCGACATGTCTTCCAGTTTCAGCGTCCCGAGACAGCCAGACGGTTGAGAAATGGCCCCATCCGAGTTTCCGCGTGACAATATATTTCCCATCCTTGAAGCTCTCGCCTACGCTCACGGGATGGTAGCCGCCTTTGCAATAATCCTCCGAGTCCTCCTCTTCTGCCGTAACTTCTGCTTGATCGTCACGGGAAGACGACGAGGATGACGAGCGGCTGATCTGGGGTTTGTTATGGGACAGTGGAGAGCTGGTTGCACTGTGTAGTACGAGCGAGAGCTTAGCTAAACATCGCCGAACATAGCCGGGACGTGAGTGATTGCAAGAGTGGCACTGACCTCAAGCTGTTCATGTTGGTAGAGCTCTTTGGACTTGAGTCGGTAGCTTGTTGATCTTCAGTGGTGATAATGGGCTTTAGATCTCCGCCTTTCCTCCTCTTCTTGTTTCCGTTACCATTTGCAGCATTATTCGCAGCAGTAGCTACTTGTTTGGCTTTGCTGATGGCGGCTTTCTTGATATCACTGCCATTCATTATATGGCGAAAGGTGTTTGGTAAATGGTGGTAGTAGGATTGCCGTGGTGGACGCTTCGACGTGAAGGTCTAGCTGTATTGGCACCGCGTAGTGTATTGATACTGTCGCACTGCTAACACATTAATCGTAGCTCAGTCCATATCATTATATCAGGGTACTTGCGTTAATCACGAGACGCGCAGTCAAGCATAGAAGCTGATATGAGACTTCACAATGCAGAGCTGATGGATCAGGGTCTAGATGTAGCCGCTGAGTGCGGTTGTTCGTCGGCGGTGATACGGCTCGGCAAGGACCAATCGGATGTGTTGCAGCAGAACGAGTGAATAGTGAAGCTCAATGAAGCTGCATTTTCAATATCAACATCAACCACTCGACCTGTCCTGTGTTCCTGAAAAGGCGTTGAAAACAAGGCGCTGGCGGGTGTGATGCGCTCGCTGCAGCTAGAAAGGCTCCTCTAGCCTCATCTGGCCAAGTCTGCTCTTACCTTATGAAAGACTTTGTTCTGCTTCCGGTAAACAACCAGGTTCCTTGACTTTGATTCAAAATGAGGGGGCACCATATCCAGAGCTCCATGGATCACATTCATTTGAGTAATGATATCCAGTGTATTACATGACCTTTACAGGTGCTATGATTGGTAAATAGACTATCTATCGCTTCTGCCGCATGCATACTGACTTGAAAATCTCTCAATGCATAATATTTGGTCCGTTCGCTTGCATTGGACCGTATATCTGAGGTCCCTGATTCTGCTTCACAGCTATGCTGACGAAGCCACAGCAGGAGCAGTGTAAGAGAGGAGCACCACCATCACTGCACAGTAAATGGCAGTGCCAACCATGATCTCGTGACGTTGACCATTTGTCGACAAGTGGAGAAGGGCGGCGAACATCGCAGTAAACCCAGAAATCAACACCATCTCGAAGCCACGGTGAATAGGTATGACGGCTCGAATAGCAGAAGGGCCAATTAATAGCGACATAGTTGTCGCGAATAGTACTGTGCGTACCAGCAGATGCATTCGCGCTGGGCTGCGAAGACGGATCTCCACTGCATCGGTCCGAGCTCGCTGTTCTGGAGTCCTGAAGCAGCTCTGTATCTAAATGGGATCAACACTGCTTAAAAGAGGGCACATGAAAGGCATACATTCTCTGGAAGTATATCCAGCACTTGCCCAATGGCAGCGTCAAGCCACCCACCAATCTCTTGGTCATCACCGAGCGAGATGAAGTCGTCGGTGCGTTGTAGGTATTCGACCTCGCTGAGGACCAAAGGCATCTGGTTATTGACTTCGTTGCACATACTTCCCTGATCTTGTGGGTGTGGAGAGCCGAGTGATGTGAATAGTTTCGCTCGTAGAACAAGATCGTCTATAGATCTTAGAAGATAATTCTGGGTGTGGAGTGAAGCACCTACCATAAGCTCTGAGCTTCTCCGCAATCTCATTCATGAGATCCTTAAAGCGCTGCGCATGCTTGGTCGTCCGCCCTTCTGTACCTGTTCTTGACATCGTGGATGTTAGACTCCTCTCCGAATCCTCTTTGTCAATGGTATGAAGCTTTTCTTCGAGCTGCGCCAGCTCTATTTGTCGATCCAAGAGGAGTCGGCCACGAAGGAAACCGAATCTTCTGTATATCTTCCAGGAATAGTTGCTCTCCTGGAAAGCAGCTAAGCGGGGATAGCCTCTTGGATGATCTTCGACTATGACATGATTAGCTAGCTGTACGATGACATCGAGAGATATTGGGGATGTACTTCGCTGGACAAGCGGAGGCCTAGGGATACTTGGCGCACGTTGGGGTTTTCGCGGAGAAGAGAGAGTATTCAAGACTCGACTTAGGTAGCTCGGAGTCTTTTCTGTCGTAGCAGCCGTGCTGCTTGGGCCTATGCTCGGCTCAACAGGTACGTTAACATTGTTCATTGCTGGCGCGGTAGGTAGGCCGGAGGAGGTTTCAGGAGCAGCTGCAAAGCTTGGAAGGTCCGACATGGTGGACGACTTGAGCACGAAGTGTTTAGGAAACGGAAATTTGAGGGCTCGAAGACATTCTTTTATACCAAATGTTGGTGAACCATAAAGCTTTGTTCGGTGCGACTCACAGTCGTTACACCACACCTCGCTTCTGCTTCATTACACCATGATTCACTGGCATCAAAATCTTCTCCTGCGATTCCCAGAACTTCCACATAAGATCAATGCCTAATTCTCTGGCAATCGCCCTTTGTGTCTCCATGCTCGTTCCCCTTGACTCACGCGTCTTAAAGCATTGGAGATAGGGTCTTTTGAGTTCCAAGTGGTGAGCATTGCTCCTCAGGCTGTGGAACAAGTCCAGATTATTGGAGTCTAGACGGCACAAATCGACTCATATGAGGGAAGGCAAATGTGGCAATCCTAGAATGCCTCAGTATATCTATGAGTAGTACGGAAGCGGCACAGAGACCACCAAGCTTGATCGACTTTTCCAATCCTGCATAACAGAAGAACACACTTTTGTGACCTTCCAAAAACGATGGAGGGTACAACAAGACAAGTTCCCATGCACTGTAAGAAATATTGGCATTCCCACAACTGCATCGCTCCCTCACTGATCTGAAACAAATCAACTTTAATCCTGGGTCAGTGAGATCATCTGAAAATCTTGGTCAGGACCGAGGCCCGACCTTTTGTACAACACAATGAGATCGTTTCGTAGATCTAATTGATATTCCAGACCCCCACTCCCGATATGTATCACAAGTCAATAATTCACCGGAGCCAGTCTTGCTGCACACATCCTCGGTACCTCCTCGCCTTTCCCTGTCACTCTTGCTCTCTGTTTGCAAGGCTCAACTCACAACCGGATCTTGTAATGCATTATGCAACTCAAGCAACACCTCTTCTACAGCGCCAAAAATGGACGTTAAATCGCCTGACAGATCGTAAGAACATCTTCCCACCTTATTCCTCGGAGCCTAGGAGCTCATCAACTTTACAGCTTACTAGTTCGCCAATCACCACACAAATTCACTCCGCTGGAGCCACGAGTCGTTGTCCGTATCGTCTGCAAAGCCATGGGCGGCGTTACTAGCGAGGTCAAGACTAGGCTCGATAGAGTGACCCCAACATTACCAAATTCTCAAAACCCCGGCTATCCAATACCACCATCGCACGAGCCGCTCCCAACGCGGAGTGCATTTCAGAAGGACTGGATTGTGTTCCGGCTTCGCATGCACAGTTACCATGGATGATCTACGAGAGAGACAGATCAATTTGTACGTGGCTTATGCTTCAATAGCCGTGTGAAATGAGTGCCATGCTGACTGCGCTGATAGTTGAAGAACCTCCTGTGCTTGAAGAAGGTGCTGGGTGAGGAGGTGGAGACGCTTGATGTTGCGTGGCGGAACATGCTGAAGAAGGACCCAACGGAAGCCTTTGAGAAGGCTGCGGAGCGATTCAAGCGACGAAAGAATCTTGCTGTGCTTGCCTTCGGAAGATTATGACTGGATAGTCCGGGGCAGTAGCAGGTCATAGTGAAGAGTGTCTCGATCGCTCGTTTTCAGGACAAAGTCTGTCATAGCACTGGTTTTTCGAGCAACAAGCTTGTTCGCGTCAAGGTAAGGTCCCAAAACACAACACATTTTCAAGTGTTATGAAGCTAGAATGCCGTTGTCGCAGGATCCGACATGTATGCTGGTTACTATATGACTTGATTTTAAAGTAGAGATACACCCATTATTGTGATGTTTTGAGGACTAAACATGGACTCGAGTCTGCCTAAAGCTCTTGGTAGAGGGCCACTTTCCTGGGTGATGCGGTGTACATTGGCAATTTTGGGGGCTTCTAACAACGTAGGCGACATACGTGGTGTTCTGTACCCGGCGCTTCAGCTTTATACCAGCGGTCATGAGCAACGCATTGCATTAAGAGGACTCTACCCTATTTCCGAAACATAGCCATCCGTAGCTCAATCAAATGAGGCAACAAATGCCAGGGTGTCGCGTCTTTTGGGACACGACAGGCGCTGTCTATCAGGTATATGATTAGGAGCATTAATTCTTGCTACCAGTTTAGAATAAAAACTGTATTGGGTATCTCCTCATTAGAGCCGTGAATTCCTATGTACTATGCGTATCAAAGGATCAATTGCCAGCTAAGCTTGGATAGTTGAACTCGGTTTGGCCGGGTGGAGGTACGATCGAAGCCAGATCATCCAAGCTTTGCCCTGAGGGAGCGCCTTGTTCGATAGCTAATGTCTCGGAGGACCTACTGGCAGCCTTCAGTGCCTTAGCGGTATCTCTGCCTTCGTGTGCATGTCGCATACGCTCATCAGTGTCAAGGTGATCTAAAGCTTTTGGTTTTCCCCAGCGGACTCGTAGTGGGCATCCTTGTATAATCGCTTTGCCTTGGCAATGTTCTGCGGCCACTTCAGCTCCATCTCTTGTAGCGTAATTGATGAAAGCGCAGTGCGATCGGTGTGAGCACACAATGGACCGAAGGACTCCGAATGGTGTGAAGAACGTGCGAAGGGAGTGTTCAGGTAGGTCGTCCTCCACCCCCGTAACGAAGAGTGAGGTAATGTTTGAGTCTCGTGGTGGTAGTATGTCCTGAGGCTGCGGCGGTAATTGAGCTGTGCCGGGGAAAGTCCTCCCTCCTCTTCCGCCAGCTCTTCCCCCTCTTACTCCTCCGCGACCTCCTCTAGCATCGTGTGTCCGTATTGGCCCTGGAGCTGCAGCTATCCTTTTCTGACAGCCTTCTGCCGACCGATCTCCTCCCTCTTTACTCTCAGTGTCTTCACTAGCATCCAGCCGTCGTTGGCGCTTGTAGTATGGTTCGCTATTCGCAAGCCTTCTCAGGAGATCTCGAGCCTTCTCATCGGTCTTCTCGTATTCCTCGACCCCGCCTCTGCCCTCCTCAATCTCTTTCTCATTTTCTTGTGCATAGTATTCTCGATTTATGCTGCTCTCCGGGCCCGGAGCCACCATTTTAAGTGCCGCATCTCGCACCCCAATCGGTAGACCGAATGACAGATCCAACATGCAGCACTGACAGCAATTCTTTAGGCGGGCACAAGTGAGGCAAACATTAGTACGCTTCGTACGAGCTGTTCGATCAGCTTTCCATCGAAATATGGTGAAGGGGCGGGTGCAGATCTATGGATATACTGTCATCCTAACATTCAATCCTAAAAGGATGCTCAAATGCTTACCTTGCATTCTGCCCCATGGTCCTCTTTCAGCATTTGGACATAAGGGTTATCCGGTAGACAACTTTCACACACGGAAGGAAAATCTGTAGTCTATATGCCGTTTCGGAGTCAGCGTTGCTTATCCAGAGACGTGGACCGAAGATATTTGGAGAGTGTATCAGGAGCGATATTTTCTTGGTGCTGAGGACGTGGTATGGACAAGAGATAAAGAAACTTACCTCCCATCCGGAGCGATTTAGATCTTGCTTTATCTGGGGTGGCATATTGGGGAGCCGTAGAAGGGAGGGTAGCTTGGATTTTGGTATGGAATTTTTGAATGTCGCTTGGAGTGGAACGCTGAGGCTCCTTAGCCGTCGTGGATTCTGGATATGGTATATAACCAGAGATTAGTGTCGTCGATGTGGACTTGCATGCAGTGCTATACCGGACGCGAGATTATGCTGAATAATGTGTGTAGAAATAGTCGGGTGGCTCCACTCATGGCCTGACACTTCGGGATCGGCGGATGATTTGCCGGCGCTAGTCCTGCAATCGAAAATAAAATACTTGGCTCCTTAGGCAAGTAAATACTCACTCCCCTGTGCGCTTCTTTGCCTCAGCCCTGTTCCTTTGCCCATGTTCCACTGACAAGAATACCTGTATCAGTTACAAGATTCCCTTGACCTTTCTGACCCTTTCTACCCAAACAATGGCGACAATTGCGCTCGAAACTCCAGATCATGAGAGAGATGCATCTTTCAATAAGGTCATGCATGGCAAATCTGCAGACTCAAGAGGAGGTTTCCGCTCTATGATAAACAAAGACCGTGAGGCTCATGAGGCAGCTTCAAAAGAGTATTTCAAGCACTGGGACAACAAGTCTGCAGGAAGTGAAACGGCAGAAATCCGAGAGGCGAGTGACGCCCTGGTGGCCCCTTTTCCGACTCTACCACTTTCCATCTAACAGCTTGGCTAGGCTCGAAAGGCGGAATATGCCACCCTTACTCGACACTACTACAACCTCGCAACCGACCTGTACGAATATGGCTGGGGAGGCTCGTTCCATTTTTGCCGCTTCTCCTATGGCGAAGGCTTTTACCAAGCCATTGCTCGACACGAACATTACCTAGCTCATATGATGGGTCTGCGAGACGGCATGAAAGTTTTGGACGTTGGGTGCGGCGTTGGAGGACCAGCAAGAGAGATTGCCAAATTCGCTGGAGTCAACATCGTTGGGCTAAACAATAACGACTACCAAATTGAGCGTGCTGGCAAGTATGCTTCGAAAGAAGGTCTGACGCAGCAGCTCGGCTTTACTAAGGGCGACTTTATGGTAAGCTTGACACACCTCCATACAATGTGGAGGCTTTATCTGAGAGAACGCAGCAAATGTCGTTTCCTGCAGAGTCCTTTGACGCCGTCTATGCGATAGAAGCCACAGTCCATGCCCCGTCACTGGAGGGTGTCTATTCGCAAATATACCGAGTTCTGAAGCCGGGCGGCGTCTTCGGCGTATACGAGTGGCTCATGACAGACCGCTACGACAACGAGAACCCCCACCACCGTGAAGTCCGCCTAGGCATCGAACAAGGTGACGGGATCTCAAATATGGTGAAGGTATCCGAAGGTCTTGAAGCGATCAAGGCTGCTGGCTTTGAGCTTGAGATACATGAGGATCTAGCAGATAGACCAGACGCAAGGCCGTGGTACTACCCATTGGACGGAGACTTGAGAATGGCTGGAAGCGTCGGAGATGTGCTCACTATTGCTCGGATGACGAAGCTCGGAAGATATCTGGCGCACACAGCAGTTGGTGGTCTGGAGAAGATAGGGATTGCACCGAAAGGAACGAGGAAGACAGCTGACAGCCTGGCGCTTGCTGCTGACTGCTTAGTCGCTGGTGGAAAGGAGAAATTGTTTACGCCAATGTACCTGATGGTTGCCAGAAAACCTAAGCCCTGAGTCGTTTTCTTGAACCGGGGAGTTTCCGGGGTCTATGTATGAAACAAGGTGGTAGCATTAGTGGAGTACCCAATAGCATTAATACAGCTCAATCGGCGCAAGCTGCTTCATGGAAGGCGTAAGATATTGGAGCAAACATGCTGTATAGGTACAGCTTCTTGAGTAAATCACCCCCAACATGAGTAAATACATTCTCTATCAGCCATTCAACTGAACACTTTCCCTGCTTCCCACACTTCATATTCATGCTCAACATACTCAATACAAAGCGCTATCAGCACCATGCGCGCACTACAATGGTGTGTTGCGCTCACTGTGGATAAACGCTTGATTCAACTGGTAGATTTCCACGCAAGACTTTTACTCAATTTTAAGTCGTTCGTTGGAAGTTCGAAGCTCGCGTGGCTCGCAGTCCCAACCATTTGTTCGCTAGCGCCGGCGAATCTTTATTCACCGACAAGACCCTGGGAAAACACCTCTACGAGCTTTACTTAACCACGTCTGGCATACGCTCGTGATCAAAGCTCTACCATATTCGTAAAGCCCTGGTTTTCTATTCCCTCTACCTTGGCCTTCGTTATGGTCGCCTCACATCTCCTTCGCCCAGCTCTGCGCTGTCTCTCAGTCCCCCGAGCTATCATGCCACAGAACCGACCCGCCTTTCAATCAGCAGCATTATTACCCACTATCGCTAGCAGAAGAAGCTATGCAATGCCCACTGGAGTGAAAGAGGTGGCAGTGAGAGATGCGCTGAATGAAGCATTGGCAGAGGAGCTGGAGCAGAATAATAAAGTCTTCATACTGGGGGAGGAAGTCGCTCAGTACAATGGAGCGTAAGTGACCGACATCGAGCTCAACGTGCCACCTCAGGCAAATTGAAACATTAGGATATGGTCTATCCATTTTCTATGAGCTTCAACGGCCGCTTGGCGATCTCAGACTTTTTGCTAATGGAGCCAAACAGATACAAGGTCACCAAAGGATTATTAGATCGATTCGGTGACAAGAGGGTCATTGACAGTCCCATTACCGAGTCAGGCTTCGCTGGTCTTACGGTCGGAGCTGCTCTAGCAGGCTTACACCCAGTCGTATGGCTCCCCACGCCCAAGTCTCAGTGCGGCCAAAGCTGAAAAAAGATGTTCAGTGCGAATTCATGACCTTCAACTTTGCCATGCAAGCAATCGACCAAATCATCAACTCCGCGGCTAAAACACACTACATGTCTGGCGGCATCCAACCATGCAACATCACGTTTCGAGGACCCAATGGCTTCGCCGCCGGTGTTGCAGCCCAGCACTCGCAAGATTACTCAAGTTGGTACGGGAGCATACCAGGGTTGAAAGTTGTGGCGCCATACAGCTCAGAAGACGCGAAGGGGCTTTTGAAGGCTGCGATAAGAGATCCAAACCCCGTGGTAGTCCTTGAGAATGAGTACGATGACTATTCGATAAGAGTAATAGATGGTTCTAGACTCATTGATCTACAGACTACTCTACGGAACGCATTTTCCCATGTCAGAGGCGGCTCAGAAAGATGACTTCGTCCTTCCGTTCGGCAAGGCTAAGATCGAGCGTCTAGGAACAGACCTGACAATCGTCACCCTTTCCCGCTGCGTCGGCCAAGCCCTCACCGCTGCCGAGCAAATGAAGAAAGACTATGGAGTCGAGGCCGAAGTTATTAATCTCCGATCTGTCAAACCGTTAGATGTCGAAGCGATTGTCAAGTCTGTGAAAAAGACAGGCCATCTAATGGCTGTGGAGAGTGGATTCCCCAGCTTTGGCGTGGGTGCGGAGATCTTAGCTCTCACCATGGAGTACGCCTTTGACTACCTCGATGCTCCAGCGGTCCGAGTGACGGGAGCTGAAGTTCCGACGCCCTACGCCCAAGGACTGGAGAATATGAGCTTCCCGGACGAGAACCTGATAGCGAAGTATGGAGCTAAGCTGTTGAGGGTATGAGGTGGACTTTGATGGCCGCCTTGCTTTGTTGCTACAGTATCCATTATGTACATCCATATCCGACCGGCGTTAGGATGGATAGTGGGTGGGGTGTGCGTGTTCAATACTGCTGGTACGAAGACTACTGGCTTCTATACTCGGCATGCTGAGTCCGAGTTTCGTGGGAATACGCTCGGACGTCGTGACTCTCGATCCATCTCAGAGTAACATGACCAAGATTCGCTGCGGAGATCGTCGGTGCAGACGGGTCGAACCTTGAAGTGTGATAGATAGCTCCCCATAGACCATATCACATTATTGACAAAATCCAAAAATTCGATCTGTAGGATGGGATCGAGCGAGTAGATTATCCAGGTTGCGCGGAGATATTCGTTGGATGCCTTCTAGCGATATTAACGCGGCTGCCGTTTGCCATTTGCCATCGTTCTACAAAATAACTTTCTCGTCAATGTGGGGGGGCCCCTAAGCGAGCCCCCAAGCGAGTCCCTTGAAGGCCCGCGAAAATGATTTTAAGCGCTCGTATGGGGATCTCCCGGGCCGACTCCAGGGTAGCTCCGGGCCCCTCATTGACAAGTATTCTGTCCATGACCTATCTTCAAATTACTGGTAGGTAATGCCACGTTCCCCGCTCTAGACTCCCAATATGCAGGGAACCTGCAGGACGCATAGGCCAATCTACACCTATCCATGGCTTTGGGATCCGTAAGGCGGCCGAACCAGCTGTCGGAGATTTCTGCGATGCCATCCACGGCTTGCTGAGTGGCTTGACGGACCATAGCCTACGTCTGCCGTCTCTCCTCCACTTGCTACCATTAGCAAGCCTTAATGACGAAAGGGGTGCCGTATTCCCTGTTGCAGAAGTGTGAGGTAAGCTCCCTTGGTCGGTTGGTACTTCCATTTCGCCACGACTACACCAATCACAAGTATGTGATACCAGAATGAATCAAGACTCAACGCCACCTCGGTCTCGCCCTTGTCATGCATACACGCGCTTCAGATACGCGGACCTTGCTCCTTTTAGTCATCACCGAACAAGCTGTGGCTTCCCGTACATCCTGCTGTATCGTGAGGCGATGGTGAAAGGTAAAGCTCTAGTCGCGGATCTCAAGAAATACATATTCCTCGATCCACCCACGCCGCCTTCTTTCTTCCCTGCGGATAAGCTGGGCTAGCATCTCCGTTTCGTACTTATCCTAAAAAACACACCATACGTTAAGCCAACTGCTTTAGTTGCTGGTCTTGCTTGTAGCGCATTTCTTCCCCATGTCATTTGTTGACTTTGCGATTTAATTGCCAATATTCCAAATCAACACTTTTGTTTCGCGGCCGAGCACTCCCTCCTCCGTTGCACAGTGTAAATATTGTACACTCGCCTTAATGGCGTCTCAACTCACTGCTCGGAGGCTCAATCGTGTATATATCAACGCTCCCTTCCTCGACCACATAGTAAGCTTATCACCATACTCGATTGTCGTCTCAACGTGTTGCTACTTCAAAGCAACAACGAATTACTTGACTTCCTCGACTTTGAAACCTTTTCCTAGGGTCGTCGCTATAATTCTGCACCTGCAACATCATGCCCCGTCCTCCGACCTCATCCAAGCCAAGCAAAGGCAAAAACAAGGCTGTAGTCCGCCAAACCCCAAAGGAACTTCATTTTCTCAAAGTAGCTTTAGAGCTCAGAGAGAACATATATAGACACGTCCTCCATGCATCGCCGGGTTCCCTTCTCAACCTTTTTATCGTCAATCGGCAACTTGCAAGAGAGCTCCAACCATTCCTTTTCAAACGTCCTCTCACGTTCGATGGGCAGAATGAGTTATTTCGGTGGCTCGACCACGTCGATCATCGATTTCTACGCCACGTACGGGACATCCACTTCAAATTGCACGATATCAATCCAGATCAGATCGCCGGCGCATTAGGGAAACGACTACAGCAAGCAAACATCACCCAAGCGAGCGGCTCTAGAGGCCCAGATACCAAGGAAAACCCCTATTTCGAAGCTTGCCACCTTGATCTAAAGCAGATAGCAGCGGCTTTCCGATTACTCCCTAATGTTCAAAAACTCAGGCTTCTCGGATGCACGATGCGAGATCCGCAGCCGCACGAGCGGACTTTGAATGCATTCGCACAGCTGGTCGGCCAGAGCTTTCCAGTACTTGGATCACTGATTAGCGAGTGGGAGGAGCTTCCAATTGATTTCCTTTCCGAAAAGCCGAAACTTCGGCGACTTCGCTTTTCGGGCACTAGTACCACCGATGATGATGACCTGGAGGAAGTATTAGAAGACTTGCAGCTGGATGAGCTCGAAATCCATCGATCACAAGATTACTCTTCCAACGACGATCTGGGCTGCGTGCCGTCGTTCCTTGAATCTGTGCCACCATTGAGAGCTCTCACTCTCTTGGACGAAGCAGACTACGGCAATCGACGCTTAGCAGGCGAGGTATTCTTGGGCTCTGATGAGGCCCTGGCGAGGCACAAACGTTCCTTGCGCAGTCTCAGACTTCTGGATAATGGTGTGAATGCCCATGGCGAAGGGACCCGGACCAAGATACTGAGCAGTTTCATGAGCCTCGTTGCAGCGGCTTCATCTCTAACACACCTCGAGGTCGTCGAGGACTACTTCCAGGCCTTCACAAAAATCCCCGCAAATCCTCTGCATCGAGTCATCGTGCGTCTGGATCTTTTAGAAAGGCAAAGATCGTTGTCTGAAAGTATCGAGTCGATAGCAGGGCACCTTGCATGGCGGGAATTGTCGGCATCGAAGAATCAAGGTCTACCTAAGCTTTCCGGATCTCTGAGACAGGTCTTGCTGTATTTGGATCGGGATATGGTAAGGAGAGAAAAGGCTGCTGTTTCCGAAGCGCTAAAAACGCAGAGGGCAATAGTGAGGGATCTAGGTATTGACTTTACTTGGATATTTTGGGATATGGAGGAGAAAATATAGAGGTCGTGAGACTGGTGTCTGGCCCAACGGAACTGACTTCGGTCGGAACGTTAGCATTGGTATAACCAAATCATAATCAACATGAACTCCAACCTAACTACTTCGGGTGTAGTCGTCCTGGTTTCAAGATACATTCTTGGTCATCGTGGTCAGATCATGCCCTCTCGGTCCGGACAAGACCGCTAAACCCTCTCGAGGTCGTGGGTCAACATCGAGCTTCTCTCGCTTCTCTGGCTTCTACGATAGGAGCAGCTAGACAGTAAACAAAACGTCGAGCTTCTCGGACGGCCTAGACGATATAATGGCGCTAGCACCCTGGTCTCCAGTCCTGGAATCAAGATAGCGTCCTGCTCACGTTAGCCATTTTCCAGTCGATTTCAGCCGTTATGCCTTGTCAAGGTCAGGTTCCAGCTCCTGAAGCCGGGAACAATATTCCAACGTGCTAGCTTCATGAACTTTGTATTCCACTCCTGGAATCAAGACATAGTCCTGATCTCATGTATCCTGACCGAACCTGTTTAGACCAGATCTATCTCCTTCCTCTAAATTAATCAATATTCATCACAGGCTTCGATGTGCGATGTTTTGGTGCTTTTTTCGGCTCGAAGAGTCAATGCAGTGTGCTGGGAGTATGGTCTCCAGAGTCAAGACCGACTGGTTTTGGGCTCATGAATATATGTGGCCTTGGTCGGCACAGATTGAAAGGTCGGTTCATGGCATGGAAATCATTGCTGGGAGTGTAAGTGTTGATGGATTCTCCGCTCGAATGTTTGTTCTTCGGCAGTTTTCATGGCTCGAGCAATAACATATTGCCTGGAAACCACAGCATCGAGAGCTAGTATAAGCCAGTATCACCCTCCAGTATACATACATACAAGTTTCGCACAGATCAAGGAGTAGAAGTATTGTACTCAAGATATGACCTGCAGAGCTAGCGTAAGCTGAATCTTAGCTCGAATGTTTGTCGAGCGGTATCTTAGTCGGCTCAGATATCAGGACAATCAGCTCAGGACCACAAACTCTAGAGCAAAGATTTACTGGGCTGTTCGCTCAGCTCTTCATATTTACCAGTATTGTATTAATTAAATAGTGCTTACATCGCGTCGAAAACCAATTTCGAGAATTGTCAAAATTGCTTTCTCCGAGTCTGCCAACCCGATTCCTGCAGGGTCTTGACCCAAGTATCTTTGATTTCGTGCTTGGCTCAGCTCAAGATGAAAGTGTATTGCATTGGATCTAAGATCTCCAGCGTACTCAAGATACCTTTCGCCACGCTAAGATCCAGACATGCACCACATGTTCAGCCTTCCCTGCATAGAATTAGCATGCACGTCACGCTTCTGGGCTCGCCCGAGTGGCCATCGCCGCAATTAGACACCTGCCTCCTTCTTAATCTCTGGACGAAGGTACAGTGTCTTGGTAGAATTATCATATCGTGTGTTCGCCTTCAGTAGCGCCATAAATTGCGGCTTCTGCTCGCTGCTCTCGACCTGTCCCTTAAAATGAGTCAACAATTCGTTCATCTTCATGCCTGAAGCGGGGACAAGCGATCGTATTTCAGCGGCTGTGGGAATGGTTTTTGTGTCTGCGACGGGTGGAATTGCAGGACTTCCGGGCCGGCTGATACCTTGGGCATTTCTGACAGTCGTTGCATTTGACAGGTCAGGGCTTCCAGACCGACTCCCTTGCGGCGTGCCATTCTTACTAGGCTGGCCCAGCTTGAGCTTGATACGCTTGCGGGTCCCGTCGCTCATCTCTCCGCCAGATGCGGCGCCACCTTCGGTATCGCTGCCTGAACCCGGACCTCGCGGGCGTTTGGCCTTGCGAGAGACTGCTGGCTGAGGGAGTGGGGAGCCTGGACGAGAAGGAGGTTGCAAGGTGTTATTTGGTTGCGCATTAGGCTGAGAGAGGGTGGGACGCTTCTTCTTCTGCTTCTTGCGAGCGGACTCGTTGCCGCTTGCCTCGGAGTTCAGAGGGGAACCGGGACGCTTGAGATTGGTGTTTGAGGTAGAGTGTTTAAGAGGGTCACCATGTTTGGAAGGTCGGTGTGAAGGGGTGTTGACACCAAAGGAATGCTTAGACTTGAGCTTGTCTTTCTCAGGGGAAGATTTGTCCTCTTCTGCTTTCTTTCGCTCTTCTTCCTTCAAACGCTCAGCCTCTGTATTATCGGACACGCTCTAGAATTTAGTCAGCATTTGCATCAAGCTCGCACTCATGAGCTCTCACCTCATCCTCTGAAGAGTACGGATTGTCAGTCGAATCCGTGTCGTATTCATTTTTCTTTTCTCGCCTCAAGATAGTCTTCTTAACCTTCCTTCTTTGCTTTTTCCCAACCTCCTTTTCTTCTTTCTCGAGAAGCTCTTGCTTCTCGTACTCCTTCTCCTCCTTGAGATCAAAAACGTTGGCCTGCAATCGATCTTTCTCGATCCGCTTTCCGGCCTCCTTCGTCTCGTCGTCCTCTTCGAACACCATGTTCTCTTCATCGTCCGCAAATCGATCTTCCTGAAAGTCAAGATCGTCGGCATCGGCATCCTCATGCTTAGTGACGGGAGCAGCGACACCACTACCCCCGCCACCCCTCTCCCACTTTCCAACAAGAACTCGCTTAGGAGCTAGCCCCCCTTCGACTTCTGCCCTTTTCGCTACCTCCTCTTTCGCTGCCTTTTCTGCTCCCATGAACCACCGAGGCTCCTTGACTTTCTTGCCATATCGCTTCTCGGCTTCCTCGATGGTCAACGCCTTGAATTGGCCCTTTTGGGTGAACTTGTACCACTTTTCGACCGGTACTATCCGAAAAGCCCCATCTTTCCCAAGGATCATCATTCCGTACGTATCAGACATGGCGGCTTCGTAGCTCCCAACCCACGTATTCTTGTTGTCGAAGTCCTCCAGGTGCCAGGGCAGAGCCTCTTCGTATCGCAGCTTCGACTGAGCCTTCTGCTCGTCAGTCTGGTCGTTCCGCCATACCTGCTCAGTCTTCTTCATGTTATGTCCGATCTTTCTATGCCCAGTGGAGGTTGCTGCTGGCGCAATTAGAGCCCTTTCTGCCTCGCGCTGCGTCTCCCGTTCTGCTTTTTGAATCTCCTGCTTCTCGCGTTCCTTATCATCTGCGTCCGTCGTCCCGGCCATGGCCTGATCCTCGCTCTTCACCCCTCCTCCACCTGCAGGTGGTGCTCGAGGATCACGTCGATGCAGTCTCACGGGACGGACGAACTTCTCGGGGTCTCTAGGGTCGACTGCCCTGTAGTAGCCGTCCGTGTGCTCTTCGTCGATTATCTTCTGGGTTGAGAATCGTGCAACGTGATGCCGATACCCCTCCATCAATGCTCTCTTTGATAAGATCAAAGGATAATCGGCGAAAGGCGCGATTGGAGGAGAAGAAAAGCCGCTGGTAGCGTTCTTTGGGTCTGATAGAATAGGCGATGGCCGTGAGATTGGAGGAGTTGGTCGCCCTGGGTGTTGGGGCATGGCTTGAATTTGGGCAAGGCCTGGATATCTCACACTATTTGCTTGCTGCTGACTGGGAGGTCGGTCATTCGTGATAGGAGGTCGCGTTAGCTGTCGCTTCTTCGGTCGTACGAGTGGGTCTACATTCTTTGGTCGTCTTATTATCATAGGCCCGCCGTTCAGCGTCTGACCGGGCGTGCGCCCAGGCGTACGATCAGTTGGTGAGGCACTCATCTTGAGAAGCCTTTTCTAGATCGATGAAGTACCAGAAGAGATGTGAGGGTAGAGAGAGAAAGCAGAATGAGTTGGAGGTGCCGACGGTTGAAGGTACGGTCACCGCGACACTGTCGCAGCGGCTCCTGTCTTAGATCATAGACTTGAAGGTGGCGGCGACACGGACCATGAATTTTATGGCACGTTTATATCAGGATGATAATTGCAGAAGGTGTGCTGGTTGGGTGTCATTCGCTTTGTTCTGCCTGCATTCTAATGCGGGCTCGGCGGGAGGTTAACATGAAGCCCGACAGCCTTATGGCGCTTAAGCGCGGCTAAGTGCGGTGGCGTTGGTGTCACGAATAACAGTAAAGTATCTGCTCGGTGCTTGGAACAATTGGATTTTCCCTCGTGAAGTGGGAAGTAGCGACGGTGCAAAGGGGACGGGAGGGGGAAAGAATCGGATGTTGCTGGAGTCATCATGGCAAACTACCCATACATCGTGAACTTCCCTGGCCCGGCGGCCTACCCTCCCAACAACAAACGTACAGCCTACCCTCAGACAATGCCTAACGCATACCAGATCCAGCCGAACACCTTGCCATTTGATGACTCTGTTATCAGTATTGGTGCACGGCCGCAAGTTAACTTACCTTTCAGAGCCTCAATTCAAGGGCAGCATCCCCAAACCCAGCCGAATACCTTGCCATTTGATGATTCTATTATCAGCATTGGTGCACGACCGCGAATGGGCTTACCGTTCAGACCTTTGTTTCAGGGACAGCATCCCCAATCAAGACCTAAGCTCCGGCCTCAGATTTTGCCAGAAGGCGTAGCAGTACAGGCTAGATACCTCGATACCTTGGCCTCTCGAGAGATCTCGAATGCAGAGATTAGCACAGAGGAATTAGCGGAGAAGGATGCACTACGACTCTCACTGGAAAAAATATGCCGGAAAACTGTAGCTGATTACGAGCAAGATGCCGCATTCGTGGCCAACAGCGTAGAATTGAAGTGTTTTGGTAGCCTGAGCACTACTTTCGCAACAAAGTCCTCTGACATGGACCTTATGCTTTTGTCTCCAATGTCGAAGCCTGAGACATCATCTTCTGAATCTCGGATTCCTCGATCCATCGAAAAAGCATTGCTTGAACTAGGATACGGTGCAAGGCTTCTGACAAAAACGAGGGTTCCAATTATCAAATTTTATGAGAAACCTACCCCCGAATTCATGGCTCACATGCTCATGGAACGTCAAAAATATGAGAATGAGCGGGATGATACCAGGCAACCCGGGACTACAGAAGGGGAACGTACCCTTTCACCAGCGTGCGAGCGTGGCGACACCGGACAACTTGGCACAACAGAAGGGAAACGTATCGATCTACCACAGCGCGAGGGCCCCCCGTACTCAGCAGACCTGGGCATACAATGTGACATCAACTTCTCCAATCACCTAGCTCTGCACAATTCCAATTTACTGAAGTGCTACTCACTGTGCGATCCACGCGTGCGGCGCATGGTGCTTTTTGTAAAATCTTGGTCTAAAAAGCGTAAGATCAACTCTCCATATCATGGAACGCTGTCATCGTACGGCTATGTGCTCATGGTACTTCACTACCTCGTCAACATCGCTAGCCCGTCAGTCCTACCGAATCTTCAGCTGATGCCACAAGCCTACAGTGACGAGCTTTCCGCTAGGGAAGTAGAACTCAATGACTGCGACATTCGCTTCTTCAGGAACAAAGCGGCCATAGAAGATCTCCAACGTCGAAAGTCAATCACTTGCAACGCAGAGTCTCTTGGGTCGTTACTCAGAGGTTTCTTTCATTATTATGCCCAGCAAGAAATTACTGCTCCCAAAGGTGGCTTCCGATGGACTCTAGATGCCCTGTCATTACGCACTGGTGGTGGCATTCTTCCCAAGGAACATAAAGGCTGGACGGTAGCAAAGACGGAAACGACGGAGACAACGGGACATAACGGACAGAAAAACACAAAAACCGTACGCCAGCGCTATCTGTTTGCTATCGAAGATCCATTCGAGTGGAAGCACAATGTTGCAAGAACCGTGGTACACAATGGCGTTGTCGCGATCCGAGATGAGTTCCGCAGAGCCCACAGATTGATCAACTTCGGCGATAAGAGGGTTGTATCAGGACCAGGTTACCTGTTTTCGGAAGCGGAGGCAAAGTCCCACCTGCAGCAGCATAGAGCCTGGGTGGATAAGGGGAAAGAGGAGCGAGTGAACCGAGGGAAGATTTCAAGCAGGGCAGAAAGCGAGAGATTGCATAACCGTGAAAACCTTGCGAGTACGCCCTGGCCGATATCCGTCTGGAAGCTAGAGGCTGCGGACCATGCCGCGAAGCAATGAGAATGGGGACATACCCCTAATGAAACATGAATGCACGAATGTTGTAATCTAGAATGGCATTCAAACACATCGTAACACAGCGTTGTAGCCCCAAGCTCGTGGTTGGTACCTTACTCACTAATCACGCACAATGAATCGGTGATGGACATTAATTATAGGCCGTTTGTGAAGTCATGGAATTCTGAATATGCCGCATCAGATTGGTAACTTCCCCATCAGACACCACGTTTTCAGCGTAAGATGCCCATCAATGAGGCCGTGTGTAAGACAATAGAATTCTGAATGTGCCGCAACAAATTGGTTATTTCCCCACCAAACACCACAAGTTCAGCGCGAGATGCCCACAGAACTCGAAGAAGTATGATATCCTCCCTCGAATAGCTGTCGTCGCAGTATGCTAATATCAAATTAACAGCTCGTCGACTTCCTCCACCATGGCAACACCCAGATCCGCCAAGTGGGTACGCTCTCACCATTGCAATCCTGTGCTCTGCCCGAAACCAAGCTCACATGCCGGCAGCGACAGAGAATCTCGTTCCCTACTCAAGAGCCCAGCCTGCCATATTCAAGACGGCGCAATTGCAGCCGGTGAAAGATCTGAAGTTGTTGGTGAGGGATTATGCAGTGAGCAGGTCCCATGCAAAATGTTCGACTAGGGTATGGACATGGGTACTGATTGTATTTTCACAGCCTATTGCAAAAAATGCCCTTGCGATCCTCATAAACGTATCGTCAGACCCTGAGGTTCTGAAGCTCCTGGCTGAAGATGATGCCTTCCTCGAGACCATTCTTAGCCGTATAACAGTATGTCAGTTGGCCTAGCTCCTCCACCCTGTCCATGCATCCATCGCCTGATAGCAGAGGCCGTATACTGACCCTGCTCAGAGTACCAAAGAACCCAATGTAGATGATCTGGCTTCGCTGCTGGCCAACCTGGCAAAGTCGCCTTCCCTGGAGCGTCTCATAAAGCTGGAACGACCCAAAGTCCCAGATCTATCTCCTTCACCACTGGCAATGACGCAACTCGTCGAGCTCTCCAATCGAGGTGCAAGTGGTGGCTACAATAAAGATGCTACATACGACTATTTAGCCTATCTATTCGCGGATCTAGCAAAGGTATTTTCCCACCTCTCAATTCAGGCCACAACCCATACTGAAGCACAAAACAGCATTCAGCATTCGTCACCTACCTAACCACCCCGCCCTCCCATACGCCACTCGTCGCCCTCACCAAATTCCTTCCGCACACGACCTCGCCGTCTCCCATCCGCCGCCTAGGAACCGCGTCCCTTCTCAAAAACGTCGCCCTCATACACACCGACATTCCATACCTGCTCCAACCAGCACACTCCGTCCTTCCACCTCTGCTACTACCACTGTGTAGTACCAACCAAGAGGGACTAAGCGAGGAAGAAATGGAAGCGCTACCTGAAGAATGTCAATACCTCACACCTGAGCACCGACAGGAGAAGGACCAAGAGATACTCAAGATACACTTGGAAACACTCCTTCTCCTCTCTACACGAGGTGGTGTAGAGGGCAGAAGGCTAGTACAACAGCGCGGAACATATCCAATTATACGCGAACTACACCTCCAGGCTGACGACAGCGAGGCTGTTAGGAGGGGATGCGAGAGGCTTGTTGATGTTATCATGAGCGATGAGGATGACCATGGAAGAGGGTCTGGAGCTGGCAATGCGGCTAGGCCGAGTCTTGGAGTGGGCCATATGGGCCAAGATGGTGGAGGTGTGGGGAGGATGGTCACGCAGGCGGATGTGGAAGAGCAGGGCGAGGACGAGGATGATGAGATTGTACCTATATTCTGAGGGTCGTTGACTGATACTAGAGCTAGGAAGACGCTGATATGATGCAATGAAGAGCAGAATGCGCCATAATCTTTGTGTGGGAAGCGATTGGGATGCTATCGTGGCTGCTCCTCTGACCTTGGAATCACGAGCATGTCTCTCTGTTCTACGTCTTCTCGATACCTCAACACTACGGAATAAGGTTTGGTTGCCCGCAATATTTCCTATCAAGAGCAGACAATGCAATGCTTTTCCCATTAACGGCGCTCAAGATACCAAATTCACGGCTTTTTTGAGCTAAAGATCAAGCCGTTCACCTTGATCATACAGATCTTTTCTGTACTTGAATGCTCAGTTGAGCTCCAAAATAATCACTCTCAATTCCGAACCCCCTGCAAATTTACCCCTTGCGACTCCTCCCGATTCATCCAAAGTGCTCACCAGGCTCCAGCGTCTTATACGGGCACCCCTGCCAATCGCAGCCCTGAGCATCCTTTTGTCAGCAAACCCTTTCTCAAGAGCCTAGAGTGGCGCTAAGGTCACTCACCTCCTTATAAACCCTAGTTCCCCACCACTCCAACTTGCTCAGCCAAATCCAATTCGGGTACAAGAACCCAAAGAATATCACTACGACACCGAAGGCTAGACCGGAATCTAGGGCTGCTGAGAGCGTCATGGTGTACTTACCCCACCAAGCTGGGGCTCGACGGCGGAGGTGGGAGTTGAAAATGAAGCAGACTACGGCCCAGACGGAGAAGTTGAGGCCTGCGCAGATATCCGAGTTAGTATTCCTCCTTAGAATTCGGGCATGTACTTACCTGTGGCAGGCGGAATCCAGCTCAAGCTTCCGAATAAGACTGGTAGGTTGATTTTTCGCCATACGCTACCAGCAGCTCGGTTACGGCCCACCAGCCAGACGACAACAGGAGCTATGAACCCCACTGGGAACGCCCATATGAGGGGCCTATACAGCGCGCCCTCTCCGAAGAAGCGCTGGGGACCAACGACTCCCCAGAGAATAGAACCATTGAAGTGGACGCGGGCTATGGGACAACTGAAACCGTTGATTGCTTCTGCGGTGCATATGTTTGGGATATGGCTGAACATCCAATTAAGCACGCCTATCTGGGTGATGCTGGAGACAAGCGTGGCGACCATTTGCACCTTGAAGAGGAGTTTGGGCGGGATCTTCATGTAATGACCTAGTTTGAGATCGGAGCAAAATTTGATTCCTTGGGCGGAGCTGATGTAGCAGTATGTGACGAAAACCATGTTAGCGACGGGTCTTCCTGGGAAGACGAAACCGCATATTACTTGGCAGATGAGGTATGAACTGCTGTGCTGGTTCGTGATGGCCATGACGATACCGACTGGGATGAAGAGGAGTGCGGTGATGGAAAGAGCGAGCAGTAGACCGTACCAAGGGAGGTAGACTGGGTAGTATTCGACGACGAAGATGCCGATGCTGAGCATGGCTACGAAGGTCGCAAGATACCATGTTATCGGTGCATCTTCGTAGCGCCGCATGAGACGGCAATGGACGTCTTCACCTGTCATGCTTGCGCTGGAGTCCGGCTCGACTGTAGAGGCGCCTATGTAGGTGCTCCTTTCTGAAGTCTGCGTGCTAGACCGCTTGATGCCTTGATCGACAGGCTGATACTCTGACTTGCTCTCATCGCGCTTCTCTCTGAGTGACTTCTTCGACTGCTGCCAAATATCGTTCCCATGCCAAAATGCCGTGTGGGTGACCAGTGCTGAAAGGCTTGCAAGTTGAACACCGTAGGAGAGGACGTAGGTGATAGGAAGATAGACTTTGCTGTACTTGTTGTAGGCTTCGTGATCGAAACGGTAGTCTTTGGTGAGAATCCTGCTCACGTCGTAGGGTTTTCCGGTGTCGTCAAATACTGCCGAGGAGATCATGGGCATGAAAGATGAGAAGAGAGCATTGCGATAATCTGGATCGAGTCAATTGGACACGGACCGAAGCCTAGAGCCGCAGAAACATACACAGGATGGGAGCCATTATCCACATCACTATTACAAGACCACCCACGACATTGGCGGCAGCCCACCAAGGCGTGAGCAGTGGAGACCCTATGTAGGCTATTTGAGCCCAGTCAAATGTCACTGGAAAGAGCCCCAGCCCAGACGAAACGCCGAACTACTTGATGTCAGTCTAGATGCGGACTTCTTTGGTCTTTCAGAGCGGTATCGTACCAGATTCGCAATGACAACATTTTTAGGTGCAAACCACGTAATCACGCTAAAGTAGCTTAACGCGGGCATCAGAAGTCCTGGCAAAAAATACCATGCGAATGCTGCAGACCATGTATACAAGAAGAATCTCCATCTCGAGATCATCCATCCATTGGCAGACTTGTTCTCGGAGCTGTGCATCGTTGTGAACATAGCGGTAGACATCAAAGTACCAGGCCAAATCATACTAGGTGGCCGAACTAGATACCGCCGTGTAAGCCCAGCGAATGAGTAGCCGAGGATCTGGGTTGAGATCGTAAGAAGAAGTTGATAAATGATACTTGGATTCTGGTGATAGAATTTAGATTGTTCGACAATGACATCCGTGGCAAAGGCAAATCCAAACGAAACGTTACTGCTAATATACACACATGCGTGCTCCTTTCCATTCCAATGACCTTGTGCCAGCCACAGTCTGAGACGTGCCTTCAAAGGACGGGTCGGCAGACTACCTTGTGGCTTGGTTAGCTTGACACGGTCTCCGTCTTCAAAGGTCTCGGTAGGGTCATCGTCGTACTTCAGCACTTGATCCCATAGTCTGCCTAGAGGATGCACAGTGACGAGAGCGATGACTGGGGTGATGGCAACGCTGGGATACCGGAGAGAGAAGAACAGATTTGTAGCAGATCCCAGTAAAGCACACAGTAAAGACAATATCCACATGCGTGGAGTATTGATGGAAGCCATGGTATCGTCAGTGGCTGCCACTGTAGCGCGAACCTGAGCATATAGCGAGTTATCTGCAGGATCGAGTTCATCATCGTCTGCATCAGAGCTGATGGCTTGCTCCTCGTCATCTTCCTCGTCTTCGCTAGTGGTAAGAGGAAGACCACCACCTAGATGCCCGCCTTGTCCAGCAGGATGACCAGGCTCTGCAATCAGCATTGGGCTAGATTCTCGCAAGCTGGCCCTTTGAAAGCTACTCCTTGAGTATGAACCACTCTCACCTCTTCGTCGCCCTGATCTGAAGCTAGCATAGGACACTGCAGGCCTAATGGCTTTGTTTTTGCCGCTTCGGCTCCCTTTGTTAGAGCTATCTTCGTCATCCCGATCTGTACTATCTTGAGCAGGTCCACGCAAGACTCCATAGGAAGTGGTTTCCTTTGCTGACGACGAGCCTCCAAGTAAAGGCGTTTGAGACATAAATGCAACTATCTTTGTTGAAATGCCAGAAACTATCACCGTATCCACCTCAGCGTTGACTTCGTGCTCGTCCCCATCAAAAGGCTGAGCGTCTGAATCTGGGTGAATGTCTTCGTCGAACTCATAGCCATTAGCGGTTTGGCCGGCGGGGACTATTTCAGTCAATGGAAAGCCTTCGTTCAAGCTGCCGTACTTATATCTACTTCGAGGCCGGCCTCGCGGCGTCACGGACTGGTGGTGTAACAGTACATGTAGTGCGCATACGTAGCGCGGAAATCCTTGGTCATCTGCACATTGACGCTTGGCTTACATATGACTTAGATCTATGGAAATTCGTCGGATGTAGTGACCAGTGCAGATGGTTTAGTTGGTTCACTATGAGGCCGTAACTGTGGCTGTGATATTGAACCAAATTCTACAAGATTGGACTTTCGATTTGATTGCCACCAAGGTTTGAGATTTCTTTGTCGGGTCTAGCAAAGTCTTAGCGCATCTCAGCCCACCTCAGCCTCATTGAAACATCTTCGTACGCTCTTTCTATGAGCTACCTTGGCTCTTGACTTCTTGATGTTGTCTAGGAGGCACCCGACAAGGACGCGACCTTGACCATCCAGGCTATGATCAAAAATAATTTGCAAATAGGGCCCTGGAGCTACCCCGGAATCGCCCCAGGAGGACCCCTACTACCGCACTCGCTTTATGACTCGCTTAGGGCCCCCTTTATTGCAAAGTATTTTGATCATAGCGTGCCATCCCAAGCTCTTCCCCCCAACATTCTCCCACCCACAGAAGCCATGACTTCCCGATCCGCTCCACCACCCATCTCTCCCTCCCAGCATTCATCAATATACTCGTTGAACGCATAGCGTTTAGGTTCGAGATCGTAGTACGCGTGATGCTAGCTATCGCGGCATAACAATCCGTGGATAATTGTCTATAATTGCGAGGAATGTGATCAATAGAAGTCTGCAAAGTATGAGGGATTCCACGGAGGAGATAGAGGACGCAGTTGTGAGCTGGAGGGATCCGGTCAGGGGCATCATGGTGGAGTGCAGAGAATTTAGAGTAGAGATGTTGATACGCTCTATGATGAGGAGCGTATTATCAAGAGCACGAGATTATGCAGGAGCTTAGGCTAGATCTTCACGCTGCGGCCCGCAATGCACATCCCTTGCATCGACGATGAACGTGAGACATGACGAAATGGATTGCAGGAAAATGCGTTGAGGCTTTTTCCTTTTTGTTGGCAAGGCGTCCCCAGCCGTCGCCTCCTTGCGTTCGATGCTGTAATACCAGCAATTCTCCAGAGCGCAATCTCGACCATTCCCAGCTGCGAAGCCAAAGCCTCTCACGTTGCTACACTCCATCTCCCAAAAAGCCATGGCACCCATCGCTCACCTGTTTGCCCACTCCAACGACACTCCCTCCCTCCTTGAACTCTCACACGCAATGTCCTAACTTCGTGTCGATGAGCGTCAAAAATTGTCTTGTTCAAAGCCGCAATCTTATTATGCTTAGGAGGGGTAGAGTCAGAGCGTTCTTGTTCTGTGGTCTACCAGCTCTGTTTCAAGCATTGACTGAGAAAGTGAAAGAGAAAAAGCAGCTGCGGCTGCTGAGTTGGAGATACTTAACACGGAGGAGGCTGTCGGAGGATGTTAGCTTCAAGTTAAGTGAGAAGGTGGTGATTTGTAGACATACCTGAGCTGGTGTTATCAGCTTCTCCGCTTAACTTGCTGGCGTTTAGTGCTATTATCTACTTGAGATAGGAGTAAAATTAGGGGATAGCTACTCTTAATGAGATAAGAGCTGGTCGCTGTACGCTCTAAAAATACTATAGATCCAGTAGATCTAGGTTTCTCTAGAGGTCAATAGTAGCTTTTTTTTACTTAAGATAACGCGAAAATGTACGCATTGGGGGGTACGACCTTAACATGAGCGAAGATAGGAGATAGGTAGTGTATCACTTAAGGAGAGATAGTAATAATAGTAACCTTACTTGAGTAAGGTATAGATATAGGGGAGTGGTGTATTGTAGAGTAGAGAACGCGGAGAGTCTGTCTAATGATGATAGGAGATAGGAGAGAGGCGATATGTGCTGGAGTTGGTAGTGGTATAGGAAAGAAATGCAAGTGCCGGTAATGTGACACTTGATGATGGTTTAATGGGTGCAGAAGTGGAACAATGAAGGATAATAGCCTTTGGGAGTGCTGTCACAGATGCTGTGGGATGGGCAAGAGTTGAAAGGACTGCATACAGAAACTTGACCTATTCGCGTTCAATTGCGACAAGATATCTAGTAATGAAGATCACTACACGATAGCAGAGAAATGCTATATGTCAAACAACTACACTTTGAGCCATCGTCGAAGCTGTTGATCGACGAATACTACCATGTTTGAGCGAGAAAGGCTTGCTATTGGCCCTGGAATGAGGATTATCTGGCGACTTCGATATCATGTAGAGTAAAAAGCCGACTAAAACTGATAAGTTGTCGTAGCAATAACGATAAAGAATGGTCAGCTTCGAAGTCGTGAAAGCGAGCAAGGCATGATTTTGCCATCCCGGGGCCAGAGTGTTTTTGATAGTAACAAATTTCAAGTCTAGTATCTATTTAGAATGCAATAGAACTGTACAAGCCATCACAAAGTACTAGATACCTAGTCTAACCAGCAACTTTCGTCGTCGTTTTGCCTGAACGCCCTGCTTTCGTACACTGTGCCTTCCTTAAATGCATCTCCAGCTCAAGCTCCATTAACTATCACGCTATCTCTTCTCGGCGTGTCCCTCTCGCCATTCTCGTACTTCTCCCAATTCGCCAACACGTTGCCAATCCTGGGAGAGTTGGTCAAGCGGTAAACCTCCTCGAAGTACTCCTTCGTGATCTCAAAGGGCTTGGCGGTCACGTTAGGAATGTACTTCCCAACCAATTTGCTTGGATCAATTGTGGTCTTGTTAATCTTTTTGAGCAGGAAGCTTCGGAAAGGTTTGACGCCAGAGCGCAAGAATGTAGAGTGGAAGGGCACATCGATGCCCTTGAGTGGAATGGTAGCGAAGCCGCGTTGAAGATCGACAGGCTGGGGCTTGGCCTTTGTTTGGTTGGCGCATTCCTTGATGATCTCGACGAGACGGCCCTTGACGTCTTCAAGGGAGAGAGTCTCGATAAGGTTGTTGATGTCAACCTTCTGAGCTTTGAGGAAGTTGGTGACATTGGTGAGGCAGTCGAGAGCTCGGAGGTCGCCGGCGCAAACGTATTGCATGTTGGCGACGTTGTAGTTGACGATTTCCAATAGCCATGTGGTTTCTTCAGCAATGTTCTCCACCACGTACTGCAAGGCCTGCTCGTTGAAAGTCTTGGAGATACGGCTGGGGTTGACAGCACACATAGAGTAATTCGAGCGACCAGTCTCGTCGCGCTCCACGGCGACTTGCATTGTGAGACCACGGTAGAAGACGACGGACACCAAACTCTCAATGGGCATGACCTCTGCTAGAGCAGCCAGTGCGGAGTACTCTCCGAGGGAGTGACCTGCGAAGCTGCTGTCTCTCTGTACTAAGCCTTTCGATCGCATGTCCTCGAAGCTGGCTTTCTCCATCAGAGTTAAAGCGGGCTGCGTGAATTGAGTAGCTGACAGAAGACCGGTCGGCGATCGGTATGTGTATGAGGTTGTGTTCTCGTTAACCTCCTTGAAAATCTTTTCTGACTTGACGGCGCCGTCTGCATCGACTGACTCGAAGGTCATGGACATGTAGTTTTCACGTATGGCTTTACCCCGTGGGCCACCAAAGTGGATGGTAAGCTCGTTGGGATTATTCTTCACAATGTTCGTAATGGAGAAGCCTAGTCAAGAATATAAGCATAAGAAAGACCAATGTGAATCTCTGGCACTAACCATAATTCTCCATGAAGTGCGTATCTGCACGATCCCAGACTTCCTTTGCGACTGGGCTGCTGCCATAAAGCTCCATACCCATACCTTGCTCCTGCGATCCCTGTCCGGTGAAGACGTACGAGGAAACAGGCTGCTCGACTTCCGCCTCGCCAATCAAGACTTTGGCTTCTGTGTCCTTGTTGCTTGCTTCGACCTTGATGATCTTGCGCCCAGAAACCATGCCAATGTGCTGAAGCTTGACTTCAATATCGTCATTAGGAAGAACCATTGCGACCATGTTACAATGAAAGCTTCGGACGCGACCAACGTTGTTCTCAGCAGCCCAAGTCTCGACTAAGCTTCGGACAGCGGCGCTTGAGTACATCCCGTGCGTGATGGTACCGGGGAGGTTGGCGTAGCTAGCAAAGACTCGAGAAACGTGGATCGGATTGTAGTCTCCCGACACACGTGCATACGGCTCGTTCGATGCAGGGGCTCGAATAACTAGAGGAGTCTTTCCGCTTAGAGGAATCGGGTTTTCAAAAATCACAGGTTGTTCGATCGAGGACCCGTGACGTTGGAGATAATCTACGACGGGATTACCACGGGATACGTCGGCCTGGTAGTCAACTGAAGCGACTTGGATGACCTCCTTGGTAGGGAGCTCCAGTAGCACTTCTCCGATAGTCTCGACCGAGCTGAATAAGGTCTTGTTCTTGAAGTGAACAAGCGTTTGTAAGCGGAAAGTCAAGGTCTGGTTGAGCAAGTTGATGTCAAGATTGTCCATGTTAAACCATTCCTTGGACCTCAGCACAGCCACGTCTTTTGAAGAGCCCAAGTGTAGCTGCATTGGAGTCTCATCCTTGCGTTGGAAAGTGTTCTGAAAATCGGAGTATGCGCCACGGTACAGAAATTGTGTGGTCACCACCATGACTGGCTTGCCTTCACGATTGATGGTTCCACTAACCTCTACGAGCTTTCCAGAATCTTGGTTGATGACAGCGTTAATCTGCGCAGTGGTATGGACGACGTCGCCTTGCTTCAGTGGATCAGCGTTTGCGACCATGCGGAACCCATTGGACATGTGCACGAGCTTAAGTAGGTCGCCATCTATTGAACGTGGGAAGATCGGCTTTGTGATAGCTTTCCAGCCCACAACGATAGCGAAATCCATCGGTGCTAGGACCTCCTTGCCTGGTCGTTCGACGAAAGCTTCGCCCGTGTTGCCGACAGCGTGGACGAAATCCGCAATGGCTTGGCTGCTGACGGTAGCTTCACCGCCCTCGAAAGTGCTTGTGGCAGGAGCATCAAAGGGGACGTTGTCAGCTCCGAACCAAATTCGATAGTAAAATTCCTTGATGCGATCATTTCGTCCTTCCATGACCTCCCTGATGGGCGCATAGCCAGCTTCGGGGTGGTATGTGAACTTCAAAGGCAAAGGAACCGCTTTGCCCTCTGCAGTCCTCTCTTCAAGAAGGTTGATGAGGATCTCCTTCTGCTTTGTCGTATTGACCTCGACCGTCTTGACCATTTTGCCGGAGTGGGAAGGCTCCTTGACGGTAATCGCAGTTTTCTCGGGATCTTTGGGATTCAGTATATCCACAAGCATTCCTTTGGTAGGTGCGAAAATTCTCTTCACCGGGTTGGTCTGGAATCGTTGACCTTGGACAAAGACTTCGGCCGTGAAGAGAGCATATCGCCAAGAGTAGGCCTTCCCAGCAAGGAGATGCAGCCACTCTTCGAGATCAGGAAGAGTCGCGTTTGGTGCTGATGAAAGGCGGTAGCTGATTCGGTCGTTGTCCCGCGAGGTTGTGATGCCATCCTTGTCATCGTCCGCGGCATCCTCAAGAATCAATTGTCCACCGAAGTATTCAAGGGTGGGAATAGAGGATTCTTTGCCACCGTACACATCCTTCGTCAATCCTTTTATATGATCATTGTGAATGCCCTCAAGAATATCTTTGACCGGCTCGTCAATCGTATGAGAGTATTTAGCCGCAGTCGGACCTTGAAGAATGCAGGTCCTCCCAACGTCTTGATCTATAACAGCCTCCAGATCTTCAGACTGCCAGAGCGAGTCTTTCTTGAAGAAGAATTCGAAGTTCTCATCAAGTACGGGGACGAATGTTACAGGCTTCTGTCCTCGTCGTTGACACAGAAGTAGGAAGTGCTGCACATCTTGAGCATTGATCAATTGCTCTTTGGCTTCAGGGAAAGCGTTGAGAAGCTCATCAACGACCTTGTATGGTTCATCCAGCTCGGAATAGGTCTGGACCAGGGACGCTTTGCCTGGCGTTGAGGTAAATCTCTCCTCCAGCCGTCGAATGAAGTCGCCAGTCAGACGTTCGAAAGAAAGATCGATCCATCGAGACTCGTGTTTGATATACATCAGATCAACCATGCGTTTCACGACTTCACCATAGGTCATATCTTCGAGGTCCACAACCTGGCCTGCTGAGTTACGACCAAACCAAACTTTCTGGAAGTCGTCGTTAAGCTTTTTGATGATATACTCTCGCTGTTTCTTCAGCTCTGGCACGCGCTTGGCCTTGTCAAGACTGAAGATCTTTTGGTCCATCTCAGCCCAAAATTTGACACCTCTTGTTGCAAGCTTGTGAATGGGTTCACCCATCTCAGATCGTACCGTGATAACCCCACCAGCTGGGCCTCTGTAAGTCTTCTCCCACTGGCTGTCATCAACACCTTCAGCTTCTGCGATAGCTTTCTTCGCGCCAGTTGAAGTCTTGCATTCTTTAGCTGTCATCATGCGGCTACCAAACAGGCAACCATCGAAAGGCATTGGAGGATATCCGAATTTTGCAGACCAGGTCCCTGTCAAATATGGGTAGGTGTCCTCGGAACCACCAAAACCACTGCCGGCGACCAAGACCAGATTACCACACCTTCGAAGTCTACCATACATCTGCAAAATGGGCTGGTGGAAATCTTCGAATGAGTGATGTCCTCCGCCGCGCCCACCCGTCCATTGGAGCATGACGGGGAAATGGGGATTTGCCTTTGCAACGTTAATGACCGCTTGAATGGCTTCGACAGACCCTGGTTTGAACGAAATGTGCTTGATACCAAGTGTCTCGATATATTCCTGGGCGATCTCGATTGATGGCACGCCAGCTCCGATAGTAAGACCTTCGATGGGGACGCCATCAGCGCGAAGTTTGCCGATCAAAGGTATTTGCCACGCCATAGCTCGGGGATTCACGTAGATGAGGTTGATGGTGATGCCACGTCCTGCGGGAATGTCTCTCTCAATCTTGGTCAAAGCCTCTGTCATTGGCTTTTCACTGTAGTAACCTCCACCAGCCAGCTCGATGTGAAATCCAGCGTTCATGGTAGCAGCGACAAAGTCCCAAGCTACAGTACACGGGGTCATACCGGCAACCATGACAGGAGGAACTCCAAGAAGTCTGCTCATTTTAGTGTCCACAAAGGTCTGTCCAACAGACGTCCTGACTAGCTTGGGGCCGTGATCTTTGACCCAATTGACAGCGTACTTGACAGCGTACTCCTCATCGCGGTCGAACAGCTCGGCCTTGTATCCGACCTCAGTATTCGTGCCATCAATAGCACCTGCAAGGATAACGCGCACTCCTGTGCCATCTTTTATCCGGCTGGTCAGAACACCTAGTCCGGAGATTCCACCTGGGCCAAAATCAATGATGTGTGTTGCCGCGGGGAAAGCGGTTGCTTTGTCCCAGTTGACAGGGTCTTGGGTGATCATTCGTACTAGCGCCGGTACAATGTTATCTTCGTCTTCTTTCCGAATGTCTAAACCAGTAGATGTATTGTATACCGGAATGGCAAGATCTTTGGCGCTTAGCTTGGTATCTTTCAAATCTTCAATTATGTGCTTGTAAGCTTCCTTGAGATATATGCTATGAAATGGCGATGTGATAGGTAGGAAGCGGTTGACGAAGCGGACTTTTCGTTCTGTGAATGGAATGCGAGTTTGGTCAAGGCCCGTGGAAGCCTTTACTTTCCGCAACTGGAGATTCAGCCCATAAAGTGAAATAGGTGGACCAGTAACGACGAAGTTACGCGCCGAATTGACAAGGGAAATGGCAATGTGACGGTCTTCAGGGAGATGGTGGTTGGTTGTATTAATATGCTCCTGTAATGTGGCTCTCGATAGATCCCGAACAGACAACATAGGAGTAGGGTTACCTTCCCCGTTTTCTATCGAGTCTTGCAGTATCGATGGGGTGAGAGAAGTCCTTGGGTAGCCTTGCTGACTTCGGGAACCGATCCAGAAGAGCATTATGAGGGCGTCCTTGGCAGCCTTCTCAAAAGACTCCCATGAGTCGGCAGTCGAAATCGCAGCTGCTGTCACTATGCCCTGAGAATGGCCTGTAGTTCCAATGAATCTGCCTCTTACGTCTCCCGGTGTCTGACCTAATGCTCTGCATGTCACAGTGTAATGAGCGAGCTGGACAAGCCCGATGAGAGGTAAGCTGACTGGCGCAGATACAAGATAATCTGTATCCGGCTGCGAGTCTTTGTCGTGCAGCCACCCCATAACATTCAGTCCTTTGGGATAGAGCTTCTCCGCTCTTAGGTCTCTAGCTAGAGATTGCAGGAGCTCAGCAGAATCTTCAACAAGCTTTTCAACGAAGGAGGGGTATGTGGTGTAGACTTCGCGAAGTTCGTCGAAATATTCTTCGATGTTGCCCTGGCCTCCGAAAATAGCGTAGAGACCCGCCTCCTCATCTTCTGCAGCTCTGAATAGAGCTGAAAAATGGGATCGAATGGGTCGGTTGGCTGAGGCCCGTGAAGCGTAGTAAGACCGAACAACCACGAGCTTCTTCTGCGCTATGCCTGGTAGAGAGGCTGCCAGAGCATGTACGTCATTCCCCTGCAAAAAGACCCGCTCAAAGTCGTTCAGAACAAGTCTCAGCACTTCACCAAAATCCTCTCCCTCATCTGTTTCCAAGGAGACATGGCCGAGATATCTCGCCAATAGCTCTGCGGTCGATGACGGCTCGTCATCTTGTGCCAATTCATCCGTAGGTTCGGGCAGTGTCGCCTTGAATCGATCGTACAACTGGGAGGCATAATAATGTAGAGCTGTAGGTATCAGGAGGGTGTGTTCAAGAGAGCCGTGTATCAAGGTGAGCGGTCGTAGTGATTGTGAGGATCGAGGTGTGGAGATGCCCGTCTGGGGGCCTGTACTGGAAGTCCCGTACATCGCGATGAGAAGATAGCGGAAGAAGGATCACTCGGAAATACTTTAGCAGGTTGACTGTAACAGTGTTAGCACGCTAGCCCAAGTCAGAACGTAACCTTCTGCCGTACATGGTATCACTTAAATGAAGTCATGGAGCTCGTGAAGGATAATGTGTCGAATCTTCGGAATGGAGATGAGTATTTGGGGGCAATTGGTGTATTAAAATATTAACAAAGCTTGCAGCGCCTTCTGCAGCTAGAGGCACGAAAGTCGAGTATATCGGAAGCTATCTAACTTCTTTATCACGATTATGTGAAGTGTTGAGCTATTCAACGCCTTAAACTCCGATTTCCCGGGTTGCCCGGATTGCCCGCGCCAAATAAATATGAAAAATTGGGAAGCTTAAGCCACGCTAAACTCAATTAGGCTCCTAGCTTTCAACCAGCTATAAGCCAATTGATGTTTTGCATATCCGCTGCAATATATGCAAAACTTGGATTGGGATCTGGACATCTCAATTTCTCGACTTCTCGTTCCTAAGCTCCTACACCTTCTATCACACCGTTCCCATATCATTAATCCTGACTCCTCTGACCCGGAGGCTTGCCCATGTCCTGATATGTCTTCGTTTAGATAATCTTGAGAAACATATACCGGCTACTCCTTCACCGCCTATAACGAACTTCGAGAGATACTCCCCCACAGCTCTCTGGACGTAAAACTCCACCATCAATTATGACACCAGAAGTCGAGCAAGAGCTCGCCCACACCCTCTTAGTTGAGCTACTGGCGTATCAGTTCGCAAGCCCAGTCAGATGGATCGAAACACAGGATGTCATACTGGCGGAGAAGATGACGGAGCGAATAGTCGAGATTGGACCCGCAGACACGCTCGGCGGCATGGCCAAGCGAACACTCGCCTCAAAATATGAAGCATACGATGCGGCCAAATCCGTTCAACGGCAGATCCTATGCTACAATAAAGACGCTAAGGAAATATACTACGACGTTGATCCAGTCATTGAAGAGGAGGCAGCCCCAGCGTCTGGCGGCGAGTTATCAACACCCAGTTCATCCTCAGCTCCAGCATCATCTTCAGCGCCAGCACCAGCACCAGCAGCGGCAGCCCCTTCCCCGGCTAGCTCGGGACCAGCAGCTGCTGTAGAAGACGCACCGTTGCAAGCGGTGGATGTTGTCAGATCTCTCATTTCCCAAAAGTTGAAGAAGCCGCTGTCGGAGATACCATTGAGCAAAGCCATCAAAGATCTTGTTGGCGGTACGTACTTCTTGCTCTTCCATATTTACTAAAGCAATCACTAAAGTCCTCCGCAGGGAAATCAACGCTGCAGAATGAAATCCTTGGTGACTTGGGCAAAGAATTTGGCTCGACCCCCGAAAAGCCAGAAGATACCCCACTAGACGAATTAGGCGCCTCAATGCAAGCGACCTTCGACGGCCAGCTAGGAAAGCAGTCGTCATCATTGATTGCGCGACTTGTGTCCTCCAAGATGCCGGGCGGATTCAACATTACTGCTGTCCGCAAATATCTCGAAACGAGGTGGGGTCTGGGCCAAGGACGACAAGATGGGGTGCTACTGTTCGCTCTGACCATGGAGCCTGCATCTCGATTGGGATCGGAAGGCGACGCTAAAGCATTCCTCGATGATATGGCCAATAAATACGCTTCAAATGCGGGAATCAGCCTTTCAGCACCTACAGCAGGCGGAGATGCTGGTGCCGGCGGAGGAGGAATGATGATGGACCCGGCCGCTATAGATGCGCTTACCAAAGACCAGAGAGCTTTGTTCAAGCAGCAACTGGAGCTTTTTGCACGATACCTCAAGATCGATCTACGATCCGGAGACAAGGCTTTCGTGGGATCACAAGAGTCACAAAAGGTCCTCCAGGCTCAGCTGGATCTCTGGAACACCGAACATGGGGAATTTTACGCCAATGGTATTGAGCCTTCATTCAACCAGCTCAAGGCGAGAGTCTATGATTCTGCTTGGAATTGGGCGCGGCAGGACGCTCTCTCCATGTATTACGACATCATCTTTGGACGATTAAAGGCCGTTGACCGTGAGATCGTTAGCCGGTGCATTCAGATTATGAACCGATCTAACCCACTACTCCTCGACTTCATGCAGTATCACATGGACACCTGTCCAACGGAGCGAGGCGAGACGTACAAGCTGGCCAAAGAACTTGGAGAGCAATTGATTGAGAATTGCGAAGAAGTTCTTGGTGAAGCGCCGGTATACAAAAATGTCGCATTACCAACTGGGCCACAAATGACCGTTGACGGGCGTGGCAACCTGGATTATCAAGAGGTCCCGAGAGTCAGCGCGCGCAAGCTCGAGCACTATGTGCGCGAGATGGCAGACGGCGGCAAGATCTCCGAATATGGCAACCGCACCAAGGTACAGAACGATCTCAGCCGGATCTACAAGCTCATCAAGCAGCAACACAAGCTCTCAAAAGGTTCGCAGCTCCAAATAAAGACTTTATACCAGGACGTCATCCGCTCCCTTGCCATGAATGAAGGCCAGATTATGCCTGCCGAGAACGGAAAGACTAACGGCAAGATGATGAACGGTCACGCCAAAAAGGGAGGCAAGAATGGCTCGCGGCTAGCTATGAATGGACACGTCAAGCAAGGCAAAGTCGAGACAATTCCGTTCTTGCACCTCAAGCGAAAGGACGAGCACGGCTGGGAGTACAGCAAGAAGCTTACTGGAATGTACCTCGATGGCTTAGAGCAAGCTGCTAAGAACGGAGTGACCTTCCAAGGCAAACACGCGCTCATGACTGGAGCAGGCGCCGGTTCTATTGGTGCCGATGTTTTGCAAGGCCTGATCAGTGGCGGTGCAAAGGTCGTCGTGACGACTAGCAGATTCTCCCGTGAGGTGACGGAGTATTATCAATCAATGTACGCCCGATACGGTGCGAGTGATTCCCAGCTCATCGTTGTGCCCTTCAATCAAGGCAGCAAGCAAGACGTCGAAGCGCTTATCGAGTACATTTACGGCACTAAGAAAGGCTGCCTTGGATGGGACCTTGACTACGTTGTACCATTTGCCGCAATTCCGGAGAATGGCCGCGAGATCGACAGCATCGATTCGAGGTCTGAGCTCGCGCATCGCATTATGTTGACCAATGTGCTGCGACTTCTCGGGTGCATAAAATCGCAGAAGCAAGAGCGTGGCTTCGAAACTCGACCTGCTCAAGTCATCCTTCCGTTGTCACCAAACCATGGTACTTTTGGTAACGATGGCCTCTATTCAGAATCCAAGCTTGCGCTAGAAACGTTATTCAATCGATGGCACTCTGAGAGCTGGGGCAACTTCCTTACCATATGTGGAGCGGTCATCGGCTGGACTCGTGGAACTGGACTCATGTCTGGCAACAATGTTGTAGCCGAGGGCGTCGAACGATACGGTGTCCGCACCTTCTCTCAGCAAGAGATGGCCTTTAATCTCCTTGGACTCATGTCACCTACCATCGTCAACCTCTGTCAGGTTGAGCCTGTTTTCGCCGACCTAAACGGCGGACTTCAATTCATTCCCGATCTCAAAGATGTGATGACCAACCTACGCAAGGAGATCATGGAGACCAGCGAGGTTCGAAAAGCGGTCACTAAAGAAACAGCCATTGAAAACAAGATCGTCAATGGCGAAAGCAGCGAGGCCTTGTACAAGAATGTCACCGTAGAGCCGCGTGCTAACATCAAGTACCAATTCCCAGAGCTACCAGACTGGAGGAATGATGTTGAACCTCTCAATGCCAATCTTAAGGGCATGGTTGACCTTGAGAAGGTCGTCGTGGTCACTGGTTTCTCTGAAGTTGGCCCATGGGGTAACTCCCGAACACGGTGGGAAATGGAGGCCTATGGCCAATTTTCGCTGGAGGGTTGCGTCGAGATGGCCTGGATTATGGGTCTCATCAAGAACCACAATGGCCCCCTCAAAGGCAAATCATATTCAGGGTGGGTTGACGCTAAGACTGGTGATCCTGTTGACGACAAGGACGTCAAGGGTAAATACGAGAAATACGTTCTTGAGCACACCGGTATCCGTCTTATTGAGCCCGAGCTGTTCAATGGTTACGATCCCAAGAAGAAGCAGCTCATGCATGAAGTTGTGATCGAGGAGGACCTCGACCCATTCGAGTCTTCGAAGGAGACCGCGGAAGAGTTCAAGCGCGAGCATGGCGACAAAGTTGAGATCTTTGAGGTCGAGGATAGTGGAGAGTTCACAGTACGATTAAGGAAGGGAGCGACGTTGCTCATCCCCAAAGCTCTGAAATTCGACCGTCTTGTTGCTGGCCAAATACCCACTGGCTGGGATGCTAAGACATACGGTATTCCCGACGACATCATCTCTCAAGTAGATCCTGTTACACTCTTCGTCCTCGTCTGCACCGTTGAGTCTCTTCTTGCCTCTGGTATCACCGATCCCTACGAATTCTACCAATATGTGCACATCTCCGAAGTCGGCAATTGTATAGGCTCAGGTATTGGTGGCACTACTGCCCTACGCGGAATGTACAAAGATCGCTTCTTGGATAAACCATTGCAGAAAGACATCCTGCAAGAGTCGTTCATCAACACCATGAGCGCCTGGGTCAACATGTTGTTAATCTCGTCCACTGGTCCCATCAAGACTCCCGTTGGTGCTTGTGCCACAGCTGTGGAATCGATTGATATTGGCTACGAGACCATTTTAGAAGGAAAGGCTAGGGTCTGCTTTGTTGGCGGTTTTGATGACTTCCAGGAGGAAGGCTCGTATGAGTTCGCAAACATGAAAGCCACGAGCAACGCCGAGGACGAATTCGCCCATGGCAGAACACCCAAGGAAATGTCACGTCCCACTACCACTACCCGCAATGGCTTTATGGAATCCCAAGGTTGTGGTATGCAGGTCATAATGAGTGCTCAGCTTGCCTTAGATATGGGCGTGCCGATCTACGGTATCTTGGGTCTCACTGCTACCGCCACTGATAAGATTGGACGATCCGTACCTGCTCCCGGCCAAGGTGTTCTGACTACCGCTCGAGAATCTCCCTCAAAATTTCCATCACCTCTTTTGGACATCAAATACCGTAAGCGACAACTTGACATGAGAAAAGCACAGATCAAGCAGTGGCATGAATCTGAATTGATGTACCTACAAGAAGAGGTTGCCGCGATGAAATCTCAGGGCGGGGACTTCAACGAGCCAGAATATATGCAAGATCGTGCTGAGCACATCAAGAGGGAAGCCACTCGACAGGAGAAGGAGGCCATGTACAGCATGGGCAATAACTTCTGGAAGCAGGATTCGAGGATTGCGCCCTTGAGGGGAGCCCTCGCTACTTGGGGCCTGACAATCGACGACCTTAACGTGGCGTCTTTCCATGGAACCTCGACTGTCGCTAATGACAAGAACGAGTCAGATGTCATCTGCCAGCAGATGAAGCACCTTGGCCGAAAGAAGGGCAACGCTCTCCTGGGTATCTTCCAGAAGTACCTGACTGGTCATCCAAAGGGTGCTGCCGGCGCCTGGATGTTCAATGGCTGTCTGCAAGTCCTGAACAGCGGTCTCGTACCTGGTAACCGCAATGCCGACAACATTGACAAGGTTATGGAGAAGTTCGACTACATCGTCTACCCCAGCCGCTCCATCCAGACTGATGGCGTCAAAGCCTTCTCAGTAACCTCATTCGGTTTCGGCCAGAAAGGCGCCCAAGCCATTGGCATCCACCCTAAATACCTCTTCGCCACTCTCGACCACGCACAATTCCAAACATACAAACAAAAGGTGCAAGCACGACAGAAGCGTGCTTACCGCTACTTCCACAACGGCATGATCACCAACACCATGTTCGTCGCCAAGACTCACTCACCCTACTCCGACACCCAGCAATCAAAAGTCTTCCTCGACCCCACATCCCGCGTCACTATGGATATGAAGACGCACGAGCTCTCCTACCCCTTACGCCCTCACAAACCATCAAAGGACCCGAAGACCGAGCATACACGCGAAATGGTCGAATCTCTCGCCAAAGCTACGGCTACAGAGAACTCCAAGATTGGCGTCGATGTTGAGAGCGTTGATGCAATCAATATCGAGAACGAGACCTTTGTTGACCGAAATTTCACAGCTTCTGAACAGGCCTACTGTCGGAGGGCCGCTAGTGCGCAAGCAAGCTTTGCTGGAAGGTGGTCAGCAAAGGAGGCGGTGTTCAAAAGCTTGGGTGTGCCCAGCAGGGGCGGAGGTGCTGCACTGAGGGATATTGAGATTGGTAGCGACGAGAAGGGCGCACCAATTGTTACGGTAAGCTGAATTCCTGGGCAATCCGAAGACAATAGCTTACGCGTTCTTCAGTTACATGGTGATGCCAAAGCTGCCGCCGGTAAAGCAGGTGTCAAGAGTGTGGACGTCAGCATCAGCCACAGTGATTCACAGGCAATCGCTATTGCTGTATCTACATTTTAGGGCCAATTTTTGGTAGAGTGCGCATGATATGAGTAGAGATATATGGAGACCTAAAAAGCGCAAGGTGTTAGGCGTGGCCGCTGTACCAACGTCCGCTTCTGAAGGTTCTTTTGGCGGTCAAGCCTCGAGATTGGCACATAAATACAGATGGCAAGTCGTTGAATAGATCTAGTGTATTGCATGCACAATTGAGAGACCGAGTTCGGTGCGAAAATGACTTGAGATGACACTTGATGTACATATGTTTGCTGTTCTATTATTCTGTGAGTGGAATTATATGCTCTGGCCAAGTGAAAACTTCTCGAGGAAAACTATCTGGCGATCTCGAAAAAGGATCAATTTCCCCCAAAATATGTACAGGTAATATCCCCGATTGTGTACAGATTTCCTGCTCAACCACTTCTCAACTAGGTCTTTCGCCTGCTCCCGCGATTCAAACATTGGCACTGCACAGCTCCACTACTCCAGAAATCGAGCATTGCATCTAGCGTTTAAGTCTGGGTATGGCAGATTGAGCAAGATGGTAGAAGAGGTTGTGCTGTAACGCGTTCAAAACGCCAATTTGTTCGCTAATGTAAACGGTAAGCAATGTCGAGATGGACCTATCTACTGCTTATGATATAATCAGTTGGCGTTTTGCCCCGCGGGTGTTTGAATAGAGCACCTTTTTGCATCTGTGGAGTAGAGTACTGTGTACCGAGGACGAAGTTGGATGTTGATAGTGCCGGTCATCAAGAGTTCGAAAGTAATTATCCATGTTTTCTTTTGGAGCACGTTTTGATTGATTCCTATAGGAAATGGTGTGTCAGGTATTTCATGTCGTGCAAGTGATTGTGTAAGGATGCCACAGCACATTGGGCATGTAGAGCTAGATATTACATGGCTCAAAGGTTCATTAAGCTAGCTATGAGTGAATATTCTTGTATCTACGAGCATGTCATCATTCCCTCGTTCTTGAATCTATCATGTCCTCTATCGAACCTGCAAGCCGCCCCTGAGAAATTGGGTATAAAAAAAGAAAGAAGTTTTCTTCCGCTGCTGCATAAAATTTCATTCGTAGGGCGCATCAGATCCCCACTCCATTCATCAAATTCGGGTCAAGTGGATCCACATACTGCCTCCATGCATCCACTCTATTTTGTCCAGATTGTCCACGCGCGATACCCGCTAATGCAGATCGCCGCATGGGCGGAGGCTCGGGTCGATGCCTCTCAGCTTCTTCTTCGTAATCCGTAGCCCTCCGTCTTGGTACCACTCGCTCGCTGGCTCGCTGGGCTGGGTGGTTGTTGTATTGGCGGGAGGCGGTGGAATGCTGGCGAAATGGTGGTCGTGGAGGCGGTGGTGGAGATGCCATCCGGTGGTGATCGTGGTGTTCGTTGACTAAGCGCTGTGCGGCTTGTGCCTGCGCCTGGTCGTATTGGCCAGCTAGGATATCATGCGCTTGACGGAAGAAATCGGCGTTCATATGATGGCCTCCTGCGTTGCCGAAGCCTTCTTGTGGGTGATCTTCGCCCAAATCCACAGCTTCAAATTGTCTCGCAAAGGCTTCGTCTGCAAGTTCCTGCTCCCTCCGGCGATCAGCTCCCTCCTGAAATCTGCGGGCTGGGTCCAGCATCGGAATTCCTCGATTTGGGGGGGCATCCATTTGATCAAAGTGAAATTCGGGTATGTAAGCTCCGTCCATGTGCCGCAGCCTGTCTCTTTCAATGGCTTCGTACGTAAACCATGGACAATCGCAAGTCTTCCATTTAGAGCCGCAGACCATGCAGAATTCAGCCGTGCAGCGACATGTCATGTGGTTGCATCCTTCTTTTAGCTCGACGGTGGCTTTGCAATTGAAGCAACGCTGCCATCCGGCCTCCTTGGCAATCTTGACGAACTCTTGGGTGGCTGCGTCCTTTGGACATTCGCGGGAGGTGTGCCATTTATTGTTACACAGGCAGCAGACTTTCGTCCCGCACTTCTTGCATTTTCCGAATTTTCTCCCATGATTAGCACCGCCATTCTTATCGGTATGGATGTGGTCAGGTTTTATGAAAGTACCGCAGCCGCGGGCAGGGCAATAGATGCGATTCTTGGTGGTGTATTCCAGGTACTTGCGATTCCAATTTGCCTTAAATTTATTGTCAAATAGATTTTCTACTTTCGGGAGAGGTATGACATCTGCGGTGCAGCATTTTGGAGGCATATGTTGCGGGTCGGTGACGGAAAGCTGGAAGATGCGGCGTAGACAGGCGTGGCACATGTTGTGGGAGCAGGAGAGCTTGACGATTCTGGATTCGCGGATGTCGTCGAGGCATGTTATGCACTCGAATCTATTTCAATATTACTTGGTGGGTTATCAGAATAGAGGCTAGACTTGACGTACCGTCTCTCTGATGGCATTCTTTTGGCTGGTCTTGAAGGCTTGCTAGCGATGGGTGCAAAGAAAGAGCCAAAGATACCGGATGATCGGTCGCCTCCCTTGTTGATTTTGACGACGGAAGGCGCTCGCTCGACATTCTCTACCACGCGAGGAGATGTGGGGGCTGTGTGAGATGCGGCTTTGGGTCGGCGAGCTGAGGTTTGACTTCGCTGTAGGATAGGCCGGAGTATAGGTGCTGGACCCGACTCACGAACAGAAGCACTCCTATAAAACAACGTCAGTGTTTTACACTTAGGCTTACCGGGACCTTTAGGGTAGTGCGTATACCTTGTTATTGGGGCCCGATCTCTTGTGCTTCGTGGGACGTTATCAGAGATAGACCGCTTCTCGCGCCGTAGAGGAGGCCGTTCATCTTGACGAGATGCTCTCCGTTCAGAATGTCTCCGCAGCGGCTCCCTCTCTTCTACGTAACGCCTGGATGATTCTCTATCCTTGTACGACCGTTCATGTCTTGTCCTGCTTGCTTCGCCCGTCGTAGTTGACCTCCTCTTGACCGTCGTCCTTGGTCTATCCTCCTCCTCCTCTTTACGGGTCCTGTGCGTTTTGTAGACATATACCACCTCTCCATCCTCCTTTCGCGTAGCTCTCTGTTCACTATGGCGTCGCTCAGAACCACCCTTCCTGTGTACTTCTCGAACCTCACGAACCTCAACAGTCGGCTCCTTCGAGGAGCGTCGCTTCCCTTCTGACTGCCTTCTCCGGGATGTATCCGAAGGCATCCTTCTATTGGTCTCTCGACAATGTTCTACCGGGTACTTCCTTGACACTCTCGGGATTGGATCCACTGCTGACCCTCTCACACCATCGCTGTATTCCGACACAGGGGTTTCGGAGTCGTCTTCGTCAGCCTGCGGACCAAGTGGGTAGGAGCGAGAAGGTTGGGTCCGATGGCGAAGAGCAGAAGACGATTTTCTTGTGGCAACCATGGTGAGTAGCTCAGCTAGTGTGCCACCAGCATTGGGTGAGGTAGCAGGTTCGAGCTTCGCATCTGGTCTATCGCCACGCACCTGACAACAGGTACTCCGTACCTGCCGCTCGCTTCATGAATTGGTTGGGTTGACGTGCATGAACCTGCATCTACATGCTCTCCTATTGGTTCTTGTTCACTCCAGGCTCGGTCGCTTTGCAGCTGCTTTTCGAGGCGTCCAACCAGATACAGACAGCTGTCGGAGCGCTCGCCTCAGCTTCACTATTACAATGAAGTAAAGAAGGAGGTTCAGGCGTTCCAACTCGATCAGCGCAAAGGATTGTGCAGCTGTCCGCGTGCCATTTAAGACCTTGGCCAATCAGAGTCAGAACCGCCCGATCTCGCTAGCGTCAAAAAGGAAAAGGCTGGAAAATTTACGCCTTACACACTCACCCAACCAAGTTGGAAAAATCCAAAAAGATTCTGAAATGCAGCATAGAGGTTAAAGATAGCGCTTATTCAATCTTGATTTGTGGTTCCTACTGTGTGGCGAGGAATAAATTATTGAATAAAAAGGTTCACCCTCCAGCTGCTCATTCCCCCTTGAGTGCCCATCCTGAAGGGCTGAAGCCCGGAAGCAATCGCGGGCCCTAAAGAATACTCTGGAAATTCGTCCTCCGGGCAGCAGTCTGGGAAGCTCTAGGGGTGTTCCCAGTCGCATAAGTAGCCAGCCGTAGGGAGGTCATTAGCGGGCTTCTAGGCATCGGCCCTACAGGATAAGTATATCTCTCTTTGTTCACTGTTTCTGGCTTCTATGTAACTATATCATGTTCAAATTATTACCTGAGCAATTACTCTCGGTGATCTCTCATTGTATGATGGTTGGTAAAATGTTGAATTTCGTGAGATTGTTAACGTCCCATTGCGAAGGGTTCCAAGACACCGACTTACGCTTGTAATAAAATTCCCAATCAGGGACGCAAAAACGCCCGCCAGAGAATCAGCTTGCTGATGCGAAGACCCAGCCCATTTACCAGTCGTAAAGTAGTAGTAATTGATGACATGACTAGTTCGTCAAGACTGATGCTTGCTGCTTCCACAACAGCGACATAGCACGTTCAACACCATGAAATGACTCTGTGATTGCCATGTGATATCGATAATTGTCGATGGCAACGACATGACTTCCCCCGAAATTCCCAGATACGGGATCGAAAAGCCCCCCTGTTGACACATACAGTGTCGCTTCCTCCGTTCGACTCCCTCTACCAAAGATGACAGATGTTGGGCCAGAAAAATATGAGCTACCAGGACCCACTGAGAGTACACTCTGCTTTCTATTCGGTGTCACTTTTCTCACAGCGCCTGATTTGACAGCCAATAAGCCATTGCCGTGCTTATCCATGGTGAAATCATCATAAGAGCTTTTCGAACTGTCGATAGGCGCAATCTTTTCCTCTTTCCCGGCTAGAGACCCGTCACTTCGAATGGCAACTTTACCATACATTCCCTGGGCAGAGTTGGTGAAATACAAGTCGCGACCAAAAGTGTTGATGCCATTGATACCGAGAGGAAACGTCGAGCTGTTGACGAACATGGGGTCTTGAAGTACGATGTGAGACTCGCCAGTCCTCAGGAAAATGATGTTTGGTGAATCTCGAATAAAAGCCAATCCATTTCCAAAGATAGCATCCACAAGCGTTATTGATAATGAAGGCTGCTTTTGAGAACTCTGTCCCAATGACTTAGATCTTCTAGGATCAACGAGCAGAAACAAAGCTCAATAGCGTTGCTTTTGCCTTTGTCCACTCTTTAAGCGGTGGTGATAAAGGCTCCATCCCCCATATTCCATCCTAGACTTCCATACACAATCCTCTCACCCAAATTCAAAACATCCCAACTACACAAATTATACAAAGTCATAGCTAACACCAGCCTTCCTTTTCAACATGCGTCTTCTTACCATCATCGCTCTCTTCGGAAGCGCCTTGGCAATGACAGGTGAGAAAATGATCACCGAAGTTTTCACCGTGACTCGGTCCATTTAGTTAGGAACAATTATGTATTCTTGTAAGGCTCTTCATCCATCGCAGATCCATGGACAGAGATGCTTGATTGCGATTTTGAGGCTTAAAATATCAATTGAGAGACCTCTTGAGCGACATAAGACTGCGACAATTAGTCGAAACGCCGGAACTGTTTCAATGCTAGAACCGACACGCTGACCTTTATGGCGACCTCCGATAAGATTAACAACGACAATATGCTATGGTTAGTATTCAGCGTTGGGCAAAGTTGCTCAGACTTGACTCCAGGCTTGGTGTCAGTGTAAGCGGCAATTGTGAGGGCTAGAAGGGTTCACCCCCTAACTGCTCGCACCCCCTGACCGCTCGTCCCCTAGGGCTGGAGCCCGGAAGTCCCTTAGGCCCCTAAAGACCACCCTAGAAATTCGTCCTCGGGGCAACAATTCAGGAATTTCCAGGGACCAGTCTTGTCGCGGAATTGATCAGGACTAGGGGGGTCTCTAGGCGGCTTCCAGGCATCAGCCCTACGGGTGAGCGGTTAGGGGGTGCGAGCAGTTAGGGGGTGAACCCTTCTACCGGAGCCACAGAATTCGCAGCAATTCTTCTTCTGGAGCAACATAGCACCCTCTTGACGCTCAGGGCGAGTCGCAGTCCCGCAATCCAAGGCTTTTGAATAGGTTTGAATGGCCTATGTTCTGCTCAATTCGAGGATATTGTGTGTTCAGGTCGACTGTATTGGCGGCCCAAGACTGCCTTCTATTCTGATCGCAGCCCTGACTCGCGGCGTGTCACGTGACGAAATGAGCGTGTCGGTTGTTCGGTCCTACTGTTTCTGCATCAACCTCGCGGCCTAGAGGCTCATCAAGCTGCCTGGTGCTGTCACCATTACAGCGTTCGTTGTGGTATTTTATGCCCTGCTCTGATTAGCCAATGATGCGGAGCGTTCTGAAGATAAGTAAAGGTCCGAGAGCGTTGTGTTTCTCTTTTCCAGCCGCCCGAGGTTTCTCTTCGTTCTCTTCGGCATGCACCCTCACGACCCTTTAAGGATAGGCTTGATAGCTCAGGTGTCTTGCAGAGTAATGCAGAGGTATATCGGACTGATTCGCAGGATTACTGCCTGTGCAAAGGGTGAAACGAATTGGAGCAATATCTGATTGACTCATCGTGCACATGGGCGCGACCGCTTGAGCACGAAACTCATATCAGAAGGAGTCACCCCTGACTCGGTCACAACCCTCGGTCGGACACCCTGTAGGGCTTGAGCACCCGGAATTTCAATTGTCTTACTCCGGGGTCTGGCTCCAGGGATCTCTTAGGGGGTACATAACCAAAATAAATATAAGTTGCGAAGTATACGAGTAAGTAATTTATAGATAAAAGGCTTGGTATAAAGGCTGTAGGAATTAGTAACTACTATAACTTTATAAGGAGTACGGAGATTGACGCCAAAAGTCCTGGCAAGCGCTAAGGATAATAGTGGCTTGGCAAATATCTTGCCCCGATAAGGGCTGCCTAGACGATTGGTTTACTACGCCCCCCGTAACCCTCTCGGGGAGTACTTGAGGGAAGCCTAAGAATCGAGTTCCAGGGTCTAAGCGCTAAAGAGACAGGGGGTATACCTTAAACACTAACCTAGGCAGGCCCTTATAGTAGACCATCCGAATTACTAGTCCGAGGCACTTCCACCCAAAGATAAGAGACTCTTCAGGGGGCCACTAGCGCTTAGGGCTAGGGCAAATTTCCACGCTAGCCAGGACTTTTGGCGTCAATCTCCGTACACGGAATCGTAACATCGAAACCGACGATCGTAGAGATATCATAGGCTGTTCGGAGTCGGGGGTGGCTTCTGTTTTGACTTTGTCTCACATAGTTCTAGCCGCTAAATAAAATAACTAGCGACATCAGGCGATAATTATCTTGATGATATGTTTCTTTGAATGTTTATTTCCTATATTTTGAATAGCTTGAAGCACAAAAGTAGTACGGCAACGTCTCTAAGGCTTTCTCTATCTTCAATGGTTACAACAAAGGGATTCCAATTCCTTGGGACTTGAAGCAGGGATTGGCAGGTTTGTACATATACCACCTTCCTATTGCAGTTAGCCATCGCTTCAAAGCTGCAAAATTCCAAGCCGGTTATTCGATTTTGACTGCGAATGCGCTATGATTTGCTACGAGTGCTCGTTTCAGAATCGTCTAAAGTATTTAGCGCTCCAGATTTGATAAAGTATTCAATAATAATGACTCACCCATGCTTGACAATTGATTATAAATCCTGTTATTAGCGGATATCTTGGCTCGCAAATATATAATACGTGGAACCTGTCTTCAATTTGATTATCTGCACAATTAAATCTTGCAGGATTCTTTGCCACCTTTCCCCACCAATCATCTTGTTTTATCAACCTTACCTGGACAAGTCGTGTACTGAGCGCACGTTCATCAATGAAGTCAACCTTGCTGTTGTTCAGCCATTGCTTTCGCGGTCATTGATAGTCCTGTCAAAGTCATCGTCTTCGAATTCGCACTGCCGTCGCTCGCTGACTAGGTAGACGCTTGTCATTTTCCTGTATCAAGTCGCTCGCCTAGTCACATATTGCGAGCAAATAATGCAATTTCGTAGAACATCAATACACATGAGCAACACCGTACCACCCCAATCGAGTGTGTACCAGGTCCGTCCTCGGGTTGCTGTGCTCGTTGTAATTCACAAAGGGCGCCAACTTGTCCTCGGCCAGGCGACTTTCTATTCATTTGTGTATTGATTAATTTCATACAGCAGGCTGGCGTTCTCCGTAGGATACACCCTGCCTTGTCCCAAGCAAAATCCACCGTCCGGCGCGTTTGCCCTACGTCATTGTGACGGCAAGTCGTCACGTCGAGGGCTGCTCGTCGCTACCCTGCTGCTCGAAATTTTGTTCGGACTATCTCAAGAGTGCGCAAATCAATTCAAGTGCAGTCGGTCGTCGCACGTAATTGACCTGTCAAACCTATCTCCTTGTAATCAAGAACTTCGTATATTGTCCGTTAGTCAGAAAGTCTTGCCTATCTTGTCAGCTAGTACATTGGCCTGCATCAAACGTTATCAACAAACACTGGCTCACTGCGTTTCCAATTGCCAACAAACTGCATGACGTTGCCGAAATCGTGGTCTTCTGAACTTGTCTTTAGAACTGGAATCATTCTTACGAAAGTGTGTGCCCCTACTCATAGGGTCCGGGCTGCGAAATCAGTAGGCCTACTTTTTTATTCCGGCCAGGATCAGTACGCCTACATTGGTTAGCCTATACAGGCTGGCACCCCGGTTATCGTGCACTTTCCAGGACTAGACCAGTCAAAGACCAAGTTCACTGGTTCGATACTTTCCTCTCTTCTACCATCACAGACTTCTACCTACAGCCGACTACCACACCTTGGGTGAGCGATCCATGCTTGTGCGGCTTTCTACCTGTCTTCAGAGTCATAATATGCTAACGTTTGGATAGATTGTCACGTATCACAGCGTGAACAAAGCAGTTCTTGGTGAGCTTTGCCGTCAAAGGGTGAGAACTTCAATCTGCTACCCCGCCAAACAACAGCGCTGACAGGTATTAGCCCTTTCATCATGTCCTCAACCGATGCTACCATCATGGGGAGCGCCGAGGAGTATGGGCTCGTTACCCATGACGTACCCAAAGAGATGGAAGCGATCTTCAATTATGCTTTCGATCCTGTCAACAGTTCCAAGCCAATCTGGCACATCATCGGCACTCTTACCGTATCAATGATCAAGCGGAAGCGGGAGCTTACTATTCCCGAGCGTCAAATGGTCTTCGACATCTTGCAGTCGCTATCCAGCATTGCCGTTGTGACCTCTGAAGCAGAGAAGAGGCTTCAAATCAAGGCGGTTCTCAATTGCATCATGGGGGAGACGCCCAAAGCCACCGGTCCATATACCTTCCCTGACCCTTTTCCCCGCGACGCAGAGAGCATCCTTGCCAGGGTCGAGAATGACCTTGCGTTCGAGGAAGAGATCGAAGCTTCACCCTCTCCATCGCCCCCTCCTAACAACAAGAGAAAGCGATCCCAAAAATCGGCTACCCCACGTCGTTCAGCTCCCCGTCAACCCATCGACATGAGCGACCCTAACATGGCGGCAATGCTTCGTAACATCGACATTAACGACGAGGGCAATCGCCGCTCTTACAAGTTGAAGCACAAGTTTGACAAGGTGGCTAGTGATGTCATTGGTCGCAATGGACTTCAGGTGGGCCAGTGGTGGCCACTTCGTATTTGTGCATTGAGAGATGGGGCGCACGGAGCGATGCAGGCGGGCATTGCTGGAGGAGCGACTGAAGGGACATACTCAATTGTGGTGTCTAGTGAGGTGCCCGCGCACACAAACATTGATACACTACTGATATTAGTCACAGATGCATACGAAGGCATGGACAAAGATGAGGGCGATGTGATCATCTACTCAGGTTCCAATTCACACGACAACGAAGATCCCAAGAACCCAGTCCTCACTCACGCCACCAATGGCATGCGTCTTGCCTTCAAGAAACGTCGCTCCATCCGCGTCATCCGCACTGCAGGGAGCCCTTGGAAAGGTGCACCAAGGGTCGGGCTCCGGTATGATGGTCTCTATACCATCCTGGAAGAAAAACCTCTGAAGAACAGGAACGGAGGGGCCTATCTGGCGTTCAAGCTTGTGCGGGACGCTGGACAGCCGGGAATCGTCACTTCTAGGCCAGATGTAGCGGAGAAGAAGACGTACGATCGCTTGAAGGGGTCGCTTTAGGCATGTTTTTTGCGTAAAGCAAGCGGGATAGTCTGCGCTATTTCGAGTGTTGGATCGGAGAACAGGCTAAATTTCTGTGTGGATGAGCATGGATTGGTCAGGTTATCGGGCTGCATGAGCAGCACTTGACTGAATTTCGGGCGAGATACCCCAAATAGCATGTTGATAAGACAGGAATTATGATGATATGAGCACACAATGTCCTACATTTGGGATGATTTACAGTTAGAAACTCGCGTTCTTTGTGGTAGAAGAGCGATTTCCTCGACAACTTTGGGTCGTTGAGAAGTAGCTGGATAAAAGTTTCGGTGACATGGACAGACTTCGTCCCAAACTTTAGGCTATCAGAGTTGGCAGCTACGCGTTTTCAGCGGTAATAATACTTACTATAACATGCATCCTGCTCAAATTTATATAAAAACGAACGGTATTCTTAGTCGTACGAGCACAAGATGTCCGGAATATTACATGAAAAGTGTCAGCCTCTCGCATGGCATTCTTCCTGCTCTAATAGTCAAAGTACATTTAAACCTCAAGGGAATGCTTCTTACTCAAGTCCACATGTCAACTTTCAGACTCAACACGTAGTCGCACCCATACTGCCTTACTGCTAGTGCAAAGTTATGAAAAAAAGCTTGTCACGCGGTCTTTGGGCTGATTAGTTGGTTGGTTTGTGGGGAGTGGGGCGAAGCGTGAGGCTCAAGGTTGGCACCTTAGACGTATTCTATGCGCAGCCCTCATCCTGTACACCACCTAGCCGCGTATATCTCATACCATCTAACGCCTAGCATAGCCACTAAGTCCATGGCTTTTTGCAAGGCTGCCCCTACGCGGCGTAGCACCATTCAAGCTTCCCCACGCTGCACTACTTTGGAAAGCCTCGCAGGGCCATCAAAGTCCTAGTCCGATCTGAAACGCCTCAACATCCTAGTCCGGACCATGGCGAGCATGGATACAAGTCTCTCTCTTGCCCAGATCTTTGGGACGTCTTCAATCAAAATCCGTCGAAGGCGTTCGCGAGCATGGCATTCATCTGTGCTTTCGCTGGAAGATAGCCCGCATGGATGAGCTCTGTTGACGACCACTGACAGTGACCACTCATCTCAATTGTAGCCTTCACGCTTGACCACCCTCCTGTACGGCTACCCCAGAACTTCGAGGACAATGGCGTCACCGCGGCGGGCTCGATCTCTCTTCCTCTCTCCTGACAAGGCCGAGCTGTTGGCCGCGCGGGAAATCAACAACTTGGTACATCGAGTAGAGATGGTACCTCGCAAATCAGTACCGAGGCAGGGCAGAAGAACGGACATCGTTGTGCAGACAGACTCCGGCGACGAAAGTCGAATGTCAACGACCAGCACTATCAAAGCTGTGGACACTTTCTGCAAAGAATATCGCCCGCCATCTGTCGCCCTCCACCGACTCTCTTACCTCGACAAGGAACTTCCACCTCCCCCTCCACCTGAGACGCCCACTCAGAACCTGCATCAGAGCAATGCCCTGAACCGTACATCTACGCAGAAACATGCGGCAGCCCAGACGATCATTTCAATTCACAGTCGCTACTCTACCCGAATCAAACCCTCTACGCCGAGCCGCCTCTCCACTATCTCCTCCCAGCAGCGTGACTCAGAAGACCGCGTTTCTATTCCGAGTCGCTTCTCTACTCAGGATTTTCCGATTGATAACGCCGTTCCTCGCTGTGAACCCCGTGCTAGTGTTGCAATAGATCGCCGGCGGCCGTCAGGTGTATGGGATCATAGCGAAAAGCATACGAGGCAAATTTCTGGCAGTCGTAGTCCTGGCACCGTACCAGATCAAGAAATCGTTTCGGCGGCGGCTGGTCGTGAGATTCAGGTCCCTGGGTCGCGGGAGGTAGATCATAGCAAGAAAGATATGAGAAGACAAGATTCCGATAGCATCAGCCCTGGCACCGCACCACATCAAGGATCCGTATCGGCGGAGGCTGGTCGTGAGATTCAGGTCGCTGGACTGCGGGAGGCAGAGGTAGCTCCACGGGCTTTGCAAATCAGCCCACAAGCGCCTGTCACAGGCACAAAGAGCAAGGAGATCGTGCCTAGAAGCGATCCCAAGCGCAAGGCTTCTGTGGGCTGGACCTTCCACGACGGACTCATACTCAGGAATGATGATAAGATTAAGAGTGCTATAGAGACATCTTTTGAGGGCGAGAATCCTGCGTTAGCTCTCGAATTAAAGTCCTTGATTCCTATCCGCTGGACGTTCCATGAAGGCATCATATTCCGAGCGGGTGAGCCTCCCAAAAACGAAAATGGTACGTCGGAAGCTAAATCAAAGCGTATGTTTCCTATCGGCTGGAGCTTTTACGATGGCATTACAATCAGACCCGATGGTTCAGTCAAAGCAATTTCGATAGCCACTGGTAAAAGCGAGGAGATTGTGCATGAAAGCAAGTCAAGGCGCATGGTGCCTATCGGCTGGACCTTCCACGAGGGTCTCATTTTCGCCACTGACGATTCGGTCAAACGTGCTTTGAACTCGTCTGATCACAACAATGACATTGAGATGGAAGCCAGGTCGAAGCGTCTTCCCATTACCTGGAATTTCCACGATGGTCTTATACTCAGGACTGATGCTAAAGTGAACGACGCTATACAGATGGCCCCTAGTAATGGCGCGGTTGCCCCCCTGCCCAAGTCGAAACGTACAGTCGGCTGGACTTTCAACGACGGCTTGATAATCAGAAATGGTGCTGGAATGTTGCCCAACAACGGAGAGTTAGCGACTAGGACCAGGTCGAAGCGCACTATCACTTGGACTTTTGATGAGGGTCTAGTAATCAAGACTAAAGCTGGGACCACAGCTAAAACCAGAAACTTGGCGACCGGAAGCATTTCAAAGCGTACTATTGGCTGGACCTTTCACGATGGCCTGACAATCAGGAGGGATGGTGGAGTCGTGAAAAGGTCTTCACAAAGCAGAGGAATGGCTACTAGCACCAAGTCGACGCGGATGCCTATCGGCTGGTCCTTTTACGACCGCCTGACAATCAAACAGCGTTCTACTTCAAAAGGAAAAGGGAAAGGAGTAGATAGGAATCTGCATCCTTTAATCGCTAGGTCAAAGAGCGTACAAAAGAGGCGCATCACTTACAATTTCTGGGATGGTGTCACGTTTAGAACGGTTGATGGAAGTGCAACTCGGGTCTCGACACAGCCTGAGTCGAAGCTCACTTGGTCATTCTATGATGGTATCACAAGAAGAACCATGGACGGGGCTTCCGGTCAAGTCTCGACTCAGCCTAAACCGAAGCGCATGTATGGCTGGACCTTCAATGATGGTATCACGATCCAAACCGTCCTTGAAGCTGGAACCCTTCCGAAGGCATCACCATCGCTTCGTCGCCCCAAACCTATTGCACCAGCTACTTCTCCCTCACCTCAAACAACGGCTAAAGGTATCCCCGATCTGCCAGATGAACAACATCTTGACCTGCCTTCAAATCAAGACAATGTCATTGAAGCCGAAATTCTTCCGACGGCAGCATCATCGATCCGTAGTCCCAAATCTATTGCATCTTCCCCAACGACGAGAGACGTTCCCGATCTTCCAGATGAACAGCACTTTGAGTTCTTTCCAAATCAATCAGGAACGAAGACCATCTCTAACATCCCGCATGGCTCATGTTTCTCTGCTCCAGCGCGTAGAGTTAATCCCTTTAAATTTGCAAGCGGTCAGCCTTCCGGGCGTCGCTGCTACAGTGTGTAGTTCGCTCAAAATACCACATAATCACCGGATAATGTCTATTGAAATGGCCTGCTTTTTGCTCATAATGCCCTGCACATGGTACGAGGCTCTCCGAAGGTCTATGGAACGAGTTACCATTGGGCACTATTGACACCCTTCAAACACTCAACTTTGGATTTTTGATCATTAATCATGTACGAAACTCTACCCTTTCTCCGTCATGTCAGCCTGCAACACGAGGTCCTGGGCCTGGAAATGAGTGCACTTCCTACTCTAGCTCGCAATGAACATGAAACTTGTCTCCGCATGACGTTCTGAGAATTGTATGCTTCTCCGCTCTAGCACGACTAGCCATGCATAATTTTCTTCCGTAATCTACTTATGCCATGGTTACTTGTTACTCTTGATGCAGGTTTGCAAGAGGCAATTCCTCAATTACAGTTCCTAGGCAAGCATCCCCCCCAGCTCAAATTGAGATATAAGCTTACATGTTCACTTTGGTGTGAGCCAGCGAACTGTAGGTATTGTACGCGAGCAATGTGACACTGCCACCAGACCCGGAAGCTTTAAAACCAGCTGTTGCATGTGTTTCGCTCTATCAGACTCAGGATCACCCATAATTCTTGTACCAAATTCCACGCAACGACATGCTTGTTGCTCAAACTACCCTCTTCATAGCACATATCTCAGCGCTAGTCTGAGTCGCGAATAGGCAGTCAATCATTTCACCAGAAAGCATTCGGCCTTTTACCATGATGCCAAGATTTTCAATTTGTGACTGTAGCTTTCTACCAACGGGCCTGGAGAGTCTTCGAGTAGTTTTTGCTGGCCTTCAGTAATGAGTGTATAAAATCTACGCGGTCGCAACTCTTGTAGCTTCTGGGATTGGCGAATTCTTCACGAGTCCTGATTGGGCTTAGCTCGAACCTCTCGAGTCCAAAACAGGATCGCGCTGCCGGTATGACGTTAGTGTATCCCGGCCTCGTGCGCAACATCAACGCCTGAACAGTTTGTTACGCCTCCTCGCATTAGGCCACTTCAATCCCAAATCTGACCTGACAGCAGCTTTCCTACTCCCCTCACCCTCACCATGCCTGACACCGGCAAGAAATCGAAATGGGGCCTCGGTGGCATGCTCCACAAAGATCGTCCAAACGCCAGCACCGATTCCACATACGGCAGCGACATTGACTCCTTAGCGCGAGACTCCTACGGCTCCGGCTCCGCGCCCAGTCTTACCAACAGCGAACCCTCACTCCAACCAAATCAACACATCAACAACCAGGGCCAAGTGGTCACTACCACTACAACGACTACAACAACTATCACAACAGGTGCGGGTGGGCAGTCAGAGACCTCGGGGCCGCATTCATCTAACCTAGCGAACAAAATGGACCCCCGTGTCAACAGCAGTAGCGACCAGACGGAGGTGTCGGAGGTTTCACAGCGTCGCGGGAATGACAGGCCGAGTATTCCTCAGAAGTCCGTTAGGAGGGAGCCGAGTCCGCAGCCACCTCCACAACAACAGCATTCCGGGACAGGCGGTGGGCTGTCATCGATCCTGACAGGCGGAAGGAGTCAGCGCGACAGGAGCCCGAACTACGAGGAAACTTCGAGCCCGACTGGTCGACACAACTTCTCTTACCCGAGTCGTGCGCCACCGAATGGTAATGGGCAGGTGCAGAGTGGACCGATGCCAGGCGGGAGTGTGCAGGGTGGGCAGATGGGAGGTGGACAGCAGCAGCCGAGCACGCTGCAGAACCTGAAGACGGCGGCCGTGGGAATACATGTGAGCTCCCCCCCTTTCCTCATCAGCGTTCGCTATCAGTCCATAATGACACTAACAACGCACGTTTGCCTTACAGGGCGTAGGCGAAACCCTCCGCGGCACATTCAACTCTGGCCTCGACAAGCACACTGGTGCACCTCCCGAGCGAATGGCCGCGCACAGCCTAATTACCAGCTCAGGCAGACAGGAAATCGAGCAAGGGCGGTTGAGCGATGCTAGCAGGGCGCAGGGTGGGATCAACCCGAAAGGCATACTCAGGAAGAGTGGGGGCAAGGGGCAGTTAAGAGTGGTAAATGAGTGAGAGATGGGGAGGGATGCGTTGTGGCAGAGGGGTAGAGGAAAGGTATGGTTTTGTGCATGGGTAGTTGCAGGCGCTGGCTTGATCTATGGATGAGGATTCCATGACTGTTCATATGGTGAGATGAGATGGTACTTTCGTGAGGGTTGGCCAGTGCATGCATGTGATATAGTTTGATACCAAGCATTCCAAGAAGAGCATAGCTCTTCTTACATAACAAAGACGTGGCTCATTTGAGTACACCAACAACATAACACTTTATCTTGGCTTCTTACCAGTCGAACACTATAACATCTGCGAGTAGGAAGCTGGGCTTGACACCAATACCTAGCATAATACCATCCATTCGTGCCCAACCAATCTCTACAAGCCATTTGCCAGCGCTAGTCACAACTCTGGATATCAGTCATTTGTGTCAGTGGTAGGTAGCTTCCCATTAGTCCAGTTCAGTCTGCTCATAAGCACTCTTCCCACGCACTTAGAATGGGCACACACGTTTGGCCTAAGGCTATTGATGTATGCCCACTTCAATTCTAGATATAATTTACTCTGTATCATGGCGGCTCTATCAGATTTTGTTTTTCGGAGTCTCTTACTCGAATCGATTTCACCTCTGTACAGTACAGGATCAGCTTTAATAATTAGGTATCTTTATCGATCGCGGCTTTCTATTGATTGATTAAAGGGGCATTGGCGCTCCCTTTCCGTATGATATCCCTACCAAGACCTACTACTATGCGGTCCATAGTAATAAACCCAGGCTTCTGGAAACTATTTACTCGTTGCCTATCCTAGCTCAAGATGCCGATGAAATATGCCAGTTTTAGCTCTTAGTTAGTCCATTCAGCCGTGTATAGTGCTCCTCGTGTGGAATCAGCTATGTAACTGCTGTGCCATCTATATATTTTTCATATGGAACGTTTCGTAAGATGGCTATATAGCATGAAATTTGGCTCGTCTTGAGATACATCGCTTCACGATCAATGAAATGAATACATCCAGCATGCAAACCTAGTCGCGCCGTTCCAATGATTCCAGCAATACTAACGCGCCTAAAACTCTATCGATCAATCGAAGGCTCCTATGCTTAAGTCCTCGTGTAAGAGACCACCTTGAACTATCTGATTCCGTAGCTCGTATACCTTCACAAGAGATGATATAGCGAGCTCAGCAGTTCCTATCATTGTCAAGAGCTGGCTTCCCACGAAGTGTAGTCTCGCACGCTCCAGAACTTATAAAAATAATGTGGGGTAGGCTTCATAGATGCTGAAAGCCTCCTCCAAAAGGGGACTGGTGGCAGGTGAGTCTCCAGTCACGAAGTGCTGCAGAGATATAATTACCTCGCTTCCGCAAGGTCCTTCGATCTCAGATTATGCATTGAAAGCTTGTAGTGGGTCTTGGCGGCATAGACTGACTTTGGTCCTACCGTAGCCTTGTATTGCGCGAGAGCACGGGTATAGAAGGCGTAGCTTTCGTCATACTGAGCTTGGCTATGCCGTATTCATACAGAAGAACGCCTGTGCTGATGGTTTGTCAGACGATGCGATAACGTGTAGCTTGACGTGCATGTACCGGCTACCTTCCTGGTCATCTAAACTAAAAGCTGCTTCACGATCGGCCAAACCATTTAGCAAAGAGTCTGCTGCTTGATCATGTCAACCTTCGATCCAGTGCAAGATGCCCGTGCTAAGATAAGGCTGTACATTGAGCCTTTCGCGAAGTCATGCGAAGCTGTTCGTAGTTCTATTGTTCCCTCAATGGGCTTATGAGCCTCTTCCAGCTCACCCACGAAGATCAGAGCGTGTCCTAAGTGGTTGGTTGCAACAGACAAGCCCCTGGTCGAGGCCGATGGACGATACATAGCCTCTTCGATTTCCAGCCTTTGTTTAGCATACTGAAGCGCTTCCTGTGATCTATAGAGGTCTTTGTCGATGGCGTATAGTATTCCAGTTGCCTTTGCCAGCCAGTATTGCTGTCCCAGGTCGGTTCCCAGCTGAGATTCGGAGTATTGATTGAGGATAGTAATGCTCGCTTGTGCAAGTTCTCGGCAGTCGCGGTAATTCCCCCGCTCATTTGAAAAGCTGAGATGTGTGAGAAGGAGCAACACAACCGAGAGGATGATCAAGCGTAGAGTACCACGCATCTTCTACAAGCAATAGAACAAAGTCATAGCTTACAACCATGGCCTTGACATCGTGATCGAATCCTTGAAACGCTTTGTGAAGTTTGAGAATATCCGGGGCAATCTCAGCACATTCGTCCCACCGTCGAGGGCCTGTCATAGTCGGGTTTGGGGCATCTTGTCAGAACACACGCCATGTTGAACGAACACGCTGAACTGTGTCGACGAAGGCACTAGTCATCATGCTGGGAGTCTTCGCCGTTCGGAGCTTCACGATGTCTGCCCAAGTCGATGAGTAGATGATTTCTTAGTGTTCTTGATTGAAGAGATGTTTTTGAACGAGAGACCTCTCCCAAGACTGTGTAACACCACAGATTGCGTAAGGAGGGTTTGATCGCGGGGGTATCGTATTCACTGTCGCCACCAGTCGAAGGCTCTAATCGGCAAAGCTTGTCTCGAGACTTTACACAAGCATGAAGCTCAACCTTCACTGGCTCGGAAGATCCTCCAAAGTAGATACCAAATGAACGTCAGAAGATCACATTCTTATCTCATAAGAGCGACATTTTGGCCAATGGCTGGCTCGACGCCCTTCACAGGAGTCAGAACCCAGCTTCAGCGCACACAGTGGCTTTTGATACTGTCCATCGGTGCGAAATCACGCTCTTATAGCCGACGACTTCCATCAATCGTAGACCAGTATACCTTTGAGATACGCTTCTTACTGGCTCGACGGCCTCCTCGGAAGTCAAAACCAAGTTCTAGAGGTCATTCAACGGCTCAGACGGCGGCTTTTGAGAACGTCCATCGGCGCGAAACCACGCTCTGATAGACAACCACTCCCATCAATCGCAACAAAACATGCCCTCATTCAAGCCAAGTTTTTGCTTCAGATGCCAGTCCATGACGTCGTCTGTGGCTCCTTGTTGGTCTACTCGGGGCGCCATGGCACTACCATACGGATCTAGCTGCTCAATCGCTGCTTCACCTGTGGCATTTTGATGTTGTTACCTCTCAGCTTTCGATACAGTTCCAGACGCCTCACGCTCCGGTTACACAAGGTTTGAGCAAAGAGTTGGTCAAAAGGTTGGGAACGCGAAAAAACACGACTCCTGAGATTTCTTAGCGCCGAGTCTCACCGTTGCCAAGCCCGGCAAGCCTCCTGATTTGCGTGCTCTTCGGAGGACCCCTTTTGGCACTCTGTCATTGCTCTTCTCGCTCGGTTCTATTAATGGAGGTTTCATACTAGGACACCGCGCAAGCAATGGGCAGTCCCTCCTGGCACTGGATTACGGGTAGAGAATATGCCTTTCGAATTCAGAGACAGTTCCGGATACGTTGCTTTATGGCTCCCAGATTGTTCCAAGCATTGCTTACGCACTCGTTAAAATCCTTGATGATTTAAAGAGGAATTACTCGAACGAGGGGGCAAACGCTGGTCCTTTCTGCTAGATCTGGTCATCGGCAAGGTCTGGCCCGAACTGGCTGTAATTCTCGCGGGCCAGACTCCGCGATTGGCCTTGAACCACCGAAGAAAAGCGGCATCCCACAATCCCAGCTGAAACTGATTTCTCCGTCCGTTTGGCATGATTCTGGTGATAGGCTTATCGATACCTACCCATGCTGGGGAGTTGGAAGAAGCTTTGCCTATAGCAGCTGGCCACGCAGTTTTGATAGCCGCCAATGACGCCAAGATCTGCGTTGCTTCAACTAGATTTTTGACCTTTTGTGTCACCTCCTTCAACGACATCTCTTCATGATTCTTGTAGATTGTTCTGTATAACTCTGCTTTTCTACTTTACCCCGAGTGTTTTGGTTTTGCTTATTCGGTCTTTATGTATATTTCGCCAATATGGCATCAGACCACGTCACCAGAGGCTTTGTCTTCGCCAGCATGGGCTCAAAAGCAAGATCAGCCACAAATAGGGGGCTAGGATTCATCCCAGGGAGTCCCACGAATGCCATTCGAAATCATTTCATAGCAATGTGCGGAGAATTTGCAGGCACCTTTCTGTTTTTGTTCTTTGCATTCACGGGTACACAAGTGGCGAACTCCCAGACTCAAGGATCAACCTCAACTACCATAGCTCAAGGATCGAATCCAGCTCAGCTCCTTTACATAGCACTTTGTTTTGGATTCAGCTTGGCCGTCAACGCATGGGTGTTTTTCAGGATCAGTGGTGGCCTTTTCAACCCGGCTGTGACGTTTGGCATGGTCATCGTTGGTGCTGTGCCTGTGGTTCGGGGCATTTTGGTCGTCGTCTCTCAATTGGCAGGCGGCATCGCAGCTGCTGGTATCGTGGAAGTGATGTTTCCAGGCAAATTGAATGTGCGAACCTCACTTGGAGCGGGCACAACGAAGACCCAGGGTGTCTTCATCGAGATGTTTCTGACGGCTGAGCTGGTCTTTACAATTTTCATGCTAGCCGCTGAGAAGCATAAGGGCACTTTCATCGCTCCGATTGGTATTGGGCTTGCTTTGTTCATTGCTGAGCTTGCTGGTGTGTAAACCCCACATAGGTAATGCATATCACTAACATCTCTAGGTGTCTACTACACTGGCGGTTCGCTCAATCCAGCCCGTTCATTTGGGCCCGATGTCATCAACGCCCAATTCGAAGATTATCACTGGGTAAGCCATCCGGATTCCCAATTGAGTTCTCATGACGCATCTAAATCCCAAACAGATATACTGGGTCGGCCCACTCCTCGGTTCTCTCCTAGCCGCAGGATTCTACAAACTGATCAAAGGCCTCGAGTACGAAACCGCCAATCCGGGCCAAGACTTTGACGAGAACGAGACCAAAATCTTCGACCCTGAACGAGACGTAGACCGTCCAATGGTTAACCTCGTAGCCACCAATGAAACCACTTCTCAACCGGTATCTGATCCATCAAGACCAATCAGTGGGGACACACTCGGACGGTACGAGCGAGAAGATATTCCGCTGGAGGCAGTGAGATCATCGCGATCGGCTGGAAGCCAATCTCAGTTTCCTGCTACGAAAGGCATTCCGAGAGGGTCTTCTCCTATGCCAGCACTTGGCTCAGAGGCTGAGGGATCTAAAGGCAACGGAGTCCAAGGAACTGAGGACGACATCGTTCACGGTGGCGCTCATTACAGCCAGACGGCAAATCAGCTTGATCCGAGGGTGCAGAGCGGCTTGACTGAGCTGGAATCTTATCAGGCTGGGCCCGATGCCGAGGCAGGACACAGTCTTCCGCGCTCTGCTGGCCGTGTCTAGGACACACGCTCGCACCCCAATGAGTGCGGAGACTGAAGCTGAAGAGGAAAACTGAGCTGACTTATTTGCATTTTTATGGCGTCGGGAGTTTTGCAAGCGTCAAATACGGCGGCTATAGGGCGAGCACACAGGCAAGGAGTTAAGCGGATCTGCTGGCACCGCGCCATTGTACATAAGGGTTGAGTATGAAGCACACCATAAGGTTGGCGCGTCGAGTCTCGACAGCATGTTTCTTGACCTATTCCCTACGGTTCCTGCAATGACTCGGCTCACCTCTCGCGGTTCCTAGCTCATGAGACCCTTTCCTGAGTTCACTGAATGGTATTTCACGCCTAGAAAGAGAATCGAAGCAAGACGTTTGGGTGGACGTTGCATGATGGTGTGGAAATTATCCCTTGCATGCATCTTCCCGCGAGGTCCCATTTCAGGCAAGTTCAAAAGCACTTTTCCACTATCAACAACGAATCCTTCATGTCGAATATAAGGCTACATCTCCGCTTTGAGTCGTTTATCATAGGCCGGAGAAATTGCTGATAGATGTGAACACTGGTGAACAAGGCGAGTATTGGTAAGCTGCATCATGAGAAGAGGCGAATGTGAAAGGTTCATGGTCTCATCAAAAGTGAAAGCGGTGATCTTACCACAACCAATCCTGGGACAAGCGGATATATCCCCATCGAATAGGGATGGGATCTGCCTTCATGCTCATCTATCATTGGCCTGGAGCTTGATTGTGGCCTTGGTACTTGGCAGAGAAGCGCTATTCTGCGTTCATCCCATGAATTGGAGACATGTTTTGCTGGGTGTTTGACTTCAAAGTTGTGGTCTCTCTGCGAAAAACATCGACGTTCTATTTTAGCTTTGTCATGCCTCCATGTCTGTATGCATAGTTTCGTGTCACCGTCAAACACCTCGCATCATCGTGGCAATGTTAGTTATATACCAACTTTCCTCTCATTGCGCCCCAGAATTACTTAACCATCTCGTCCTGTCCCTTTTCTTTGCCAAGAACCCACCATTCTCGTAGTCTTTTGAGCTGTCAACCCCTAATAATAACTAGTTCCTGAGCTCGCGATCACCTGTTTTCTTGAATCTGTAAGCTGATTACTGTGGCTCACTTTGGGTACCGGGCACTGATGCCTTAGTCAATCATTTATTCTTGGCAGCAAGAGCGTCCGGTGTGCACGTTTTCAAACTTTGCTGTTTCCCTCTCAACACTTGATTTTGCCACTTCGTAGCGAAATGATGGCTTGGCTAACACACATTTCTTTCCTTCAAAATCATCAACCTGCTGTAGACATCATCTTTATACAAAATTATTATTACCACAAATATGGCACCACCTCAATTATCACCATTCGAGAAGCTATCTGCCGAGATCCGAATCTACGAATGCCTTCTCGTCACACCGAAAGACATATCGCTTCGCTCTGCCACCGAGAAGCGAGCCCAGATGGGTACCTCCGTCATTCCACCTCGACATAAAGACTTACTCGAAGACCGCGAGCCCGTCTCAATACTTCCAGACCCCTCCACGCTCAAAATCACTCTTTGGAGCGGTACAGAAATCCTCGGAGTCAACAAGACGATCTACCAGGAAGCACTGCCTATTTTATACAGCCGGAATAAGTTCCATTACTCAAGCCTAGTCAATACACTAAAATATATCGCCCCCTGCGGATTCATATCAATCGTCACGAACGACCCGCAACCCATTCCCTTCTCCACCGAGCAACTATTCTTCATCAAGCACCTGAGCCTCGATTACTGCATCCGTAGCCAAGATATCTACGTCAACTATAGAGATTCCCGCAATCAGGAATTACACCTCGACGCGATGGACGACTTCATTGGCGAACACATCGAGCATATTGACCGCTCATGCCCCTCCCTCAAAACGCTCACACTACACCACTACTCACGCACACCACTGCCCGAGCTCCTCGAACGCTTACGATGTGACCGTACAGCCCAGGCCATCAGAGTCCTCACGAAGCGTATTGAGTATCTTCATTTCATTTCTCCCCTCAAAGACTCTACATTGAGGATTCTTGCGCCTACCGTTGCGCCAATTGCGGCTTGGAAGCTGAGAGAGCGGATTGAATTGCCGGGTATTTCGATCTCGCCGTGGCAGTTAGAGGGGGTGAAAGCTTCGTTTGAGGTGGTACGGGCTTGGACGCTTGACTGTCGGAAATATGTGCAAACTGGGACATTGAGTGGGGAGTAGCGCTGGACTTTCGTTGTTCGCTTGCTGTAATCATAATGGAATGTCGCTTGCGGAGTCAAGCAGGCCGGAGACGAGAGTCGAAGGACGCAATGTCTTTCAGCACAGAGTACATTCGTCACCATTAAAATCTAATTCGAACGCCTCATTGAGCCATGACCTCTATTTGCATGCTTCGTATCGTCATAAAATGGTCCAATCCATGCTCATCTTGCTACTCATACTCCAACCTCCCCCTCACCTTCCCCCAGAACTCCTTGATCATCTCTTCCTGCCCCTTCCTCCCCTCACTCCCCCTGACAACAAGATACTGTCTCCCATCAACCCTCGGCTCCCACTCCCCCTCATTCCCACCCACAACCTTCCCCCCAGCCTCTTCCACAATCACCCACCCCGCACCGACATCCCAAGCCCAGCATCCACCTTCCCAATATGCATCCAAGTCCCCTCTAGCCACCGCACAGCAATTCAACGCCGCACTACCCAACGACCGTAACGAGTGCACCATACCCCCATCCGTAGAAGCATCACCAGCCAGACTCGAGAAAGTCCTTGTTTTCGTCTCCCAATTGTTCCCGCTCCGCTCATTGCCCCATTCCACCGCCACCAATGCCTGCGTCAATCCAGCCAGCGGTGGCGCGGGCGATTTCAACGGCAGCTTCGTCCTCGTGTATGCGCTCACAACAGGCTCGACGTTGCTCTCCCCCTTTCCGGGCAGTGGGGGATGACTCGTTGGTATCGAGGGCGCGGTGAGGTATGCGCCTTTGCCGTGTATAGCGTGATACAGTTGCTGCGTAAACGGATTATACACAATCCCAACCAGCGGCTTTAACTTGTGTGCGAAAGCCATTGAGATGGAGATATAAGGATGAGCGTGGACGAAGTTCGTGGTGCCGTCAATTGGATCGACTATGAAGGTTGGAGCGGGGGTGAGGGCGCCTGAGGTGGATGTTTCCTCGCCGAGGAAGGTGTAGTCTGGGTATTTGGATTTGAGGGAGCTGGAGACCATGTCTTCGACTGCTTTGTCGGTTTCGGTGACGAGGTCTGAGGAATTCTTTTTTGTGTCGATGGGGTTGAGGTGGGGGTTGGCGGAGGTGATCATGGCGCCGGCGCGGATCGCGAGGGAGAAGAGGGAATCGTGGATCTCTTGCAGGTTGGGTTCGGCCATGGTTGCGGTGTTTGTGGTGTGCAATTGAGTTATGAGGAGGGACTGATCGAATTCATTGATGTGATGCAATATTTAGGGCTAGCTCGCGAGGCCCTTCGTGGGTGTTACTCATCCTGTCGTGCCACGCTATGGACAGAATAATTGGGAAGGTGGGGCCCCTAAGATAGCCCCTAAGCGTGCCCCTAGAGGGCCCCCAAGGGTGGTTTTAGGCGCTCATTAGGGGATCTCCCGGGGCAGCCCTAGGGCTAACCTTGCCAATTATTTTGTTGATAGCGTGCCTGTCATCGCTCAGGGAAGCTGTCAAATCGAATGGAAGTTGAGCGGACTAGCGAGCATCACTTTTGCAGCATAAGACTACGGATAAGCGGATATTTTCCTATCGACGCTCAAGGTGAGTAGTATACGGTGACTCTGATATGTACTTGAAGCGCCATGTTGTTGCTTAAATGGACGGTGAATTGTACATCTAACGATCCCAGATTCCCCATATGTATCCTGACTTGTTATGTTGGTCTATCGCCGCCAATCTGACGCGGCGGATGATACTTATACATCGAGGTCAATACCAGAAGGGGAATATCTAGACAAGCAGCGATACAACCAAGGCAACTTTTGCACTCAACCATACACTCTCCTTTTTGCGAACAACGTCTACAGCGCTTGAGCCGCAGAACGTGCAACGCATTATCACCCAATGAGAACCTGAGTGGCAAGAACCACAGCTCCGTTGCAGAAGGTCAGTATCGGATTTTATGGTCACCCATGAGTGGGTACATTATAGTACCCTTTCTCCTTGCGTACTATGTCGACCTTCTTCTCCTGCTTCACGGATTCTCTCCACCCAAATTTCCTGAGTCCAATCTCAATTTCAAAGGAGAATCCTCATTGGCAATTTCTGCTTGTTCTGATACGTGCGTATGCTTCAAGTGTCGTATTCCTTCGGCGTCGTCATCCTCTATCTCTTCGATCCTACCTTGCTCGATAAGTTGATTTTTTTTCGATGTACTTCTCTCTCGCCTGGAAGACCTTTTGAATACGACGTAAACCCTTGCTTCGAAAACCGGCCAGTGGCGAAAGTCGCTCGACGAAATGCTCATCGTTTTCCCTAGTACATCTACCAACGTTATGTTATCCGAGAGTAAAGTAGTAGGGATTGCGGGTATTGCCATCGCGTAGAGGGAAATTGCTCGCCAGTACGGTAGAAGTAAGCTACGATTCAGATACTCTGTTAGCTGTTCAAGTCGGAATTCAGGCCAAGAACCATTACAGCATGCAAGCAACCCATTGGCGTATATTGGACGATAGACAATTGAAACTAGGATTGCTTAGTACGGAACGCAGACAGGCTTCGATGGTATGCTCATGTACGCTTGAAGAAAAGCTGGCTCGCTTTCTTGCAGCTAGTCTATATCATGCAAAGGGTATCTTTTAGACCAGGTAACGATTTGCCAAGACTGTTGGGGTATGGGGTCAGTAGGACAGGCGTCACTTTCGTAGGCAGCATTTGTGGCGCCTTTTGTGAGTGACTCAAAGTTGTGGGCCTGCATCTCGACCTCTGGGATCTGCAAGTCAGTATCAAGATTGAAAAACGCGATGTTTCCTTGATCAGCAGAGTCCAACCCGTGCTATCCTCGAGGCAGATATGACGCAGGATGAACGATTTCGGCATCTTTCTGGTGGGTGCTCTGTGGCTGTAATGCCTCTATGTATTGTTTCTATTTCCGATTGTCTTGATGCGCAATACGCGGCAGGGACAGACTATAATGCATCAGTATTTTGCGCATATTTGTGGTCCAGGAGTACCATGGACGAACCTAAGTTCAAGACTCAGCACAAGACCAAGTGCCGACAACGGAGCCTTGAGCCCAGCTCTCAGCTTCCTCCATACTCGCTAGCACAGCCCACTGAGCTTTCCTCGGGAAAACCTTGACAGATTGGGTGACACCTCTCAGCGAACGGCCTGAGCTCGATACTTTTGAAAAGCTGTCTTCATATTTTGCAAGTTTTTCCCCAAAGTCGTTAATCGGTCGTTCGCAGCACATCGCCAGCTTCTCGACTTCTGACATACTCGAGTACCGAACATCTTGAAGGCGATGGAGTACAGATATGTATGCTTCGAGTTCAACTGTTACGCGCTAGAACTGATCCGGCGCTCCGCCGGTTTCCCTGCAGGCTTTGCAGATCTTGACTGCGACTTCGATGCCGGTAATGATGTCGCCAACAGAGAATCCGAAACCTGGACTCGCCATGGTGTACTTGTAGTGACGCTACATAATTGAGATCGTCCAACATTGAGGGAGAGGAGATCCTAATCGCTGTCGTGGAGGCGAAGTCAGGCGTTTCTAGTCGCATCACGCTGCAGGTATTTGCAAATTGAGGTACTCAAAAAGACATCGTAGGAAGCTGTCAGCCTTGGTAGCTGCAGCGAATAGAGCAGTGCCGTTCCGCTGTGCCATCAATGAGAGCCCAATTTGTGGCCATTGAAAGCGGTCTGAAGATGTAGTAAATTCTAATGCACACTTACGCACCGTGGAAGTACTAAGATGCATAGAGTGAAGGCGTGAGATGGCGCTGCCCCGTGCTCAAGAACCGTAAGCAACAACATAGAATTATGGAATTGCGAGCGACCTACTAGGCGCAATGGGCTTTGACGAAGTTGACATATGATTTTATCGATGTTGAGCAGAGCCCGAGACGCGGCTTTTAGAAACGTATCTACCTTTAAGATTGTCACATCAGCGCTTCAAACAGAAGAATATTTGCGTATTTTGTGGGTTGTAGAACGAGATTAAGAGACTCACGCGCCGACCCCCTGGTGTGAGCCGACGGACGCTTTAAAAAGGGCAGGGGAAAGTGTCACTAGCATAAGAGAAGCAACCAGGAAGATATGATATACCCAGCTCAAACAGCTATAAGAAGACGTTATTCAATGCTCGAGCGACCTTGAGTCCCACAAATCATTGAGCTTTTCGAGCAGAATGGTTGCCATGCTCGGGTTTGACAGAGCCCAAAGATGTACGTTAAATCGATTTTAGAGCACCACCAACCACAATTGAGACTGTACTTGTCCCGTAGATAATACCTCTGCACGCTTCGAGCGCAGTGATAGTGTTAGAGATCCATGACCCATGCGCGGAGATCATTCCGCGCACTCTCGGAAAGAATCGATATTTGGTCAGTACACGCTCTAGCTCACATGTAATCCATGAAAACACCACTTGGCTTTATGCACGCTAACACAAATGCAAGCTCATTGGCCGTCTTCAATACGTATCCTCGTAACATCATCAGCCAATTCTTTCTTATCCTTACCATTCTCCCCCTCTCCACTCTCTACTGTCCTCCTCCTACCCAACCTCGGCTCAAATGTCTTCCCCAAACCCACAGACGCAGTACCTCCAGGCAGCGATTTCATCGCCTTTGGGCTCGCGTGCTCATCCGATGGTGTCGCCGGCGGAGGCGAACGAGTCAAGAAGTCAGCGATTTCCGCTTCGGATGTCCCCTTTCCGCTGTCGTCGTGATCATCGCGAGCTCCGTCGTGAGGGATGAGGATGTGCCCTTTATGCCTAAGATCGCTGGGTTGACCCATGTCGTCCTCGTCATCAGTGACATCGAACATCGAGTCGTCCCACTGCGCTGAATCCTTCCTTGAGATGGCAGGTCGATTCATGCTACTGCTCATATCATGGTCTCCCACGTCTGTGAGTTCCGAGATGTTATCTTTAGCCTCGTGTAATTCGCTGTCACTGCGTTTGATCTTCTCCTTGTGCCCACCGGTGTCGACCTCTTCCCCATGCTCGCCTACGTCTTCTGTGATCGGCTTCGCGCGTTCCTTGTTGGGCTCATCCACATCTGCCGTTTGAGCAGCATAAGTGTCTGCGAAGTGGGTGTCGACGAGATGCTTGATGACTGGCCAGCCGTAGGCATTGGAGAACATGCGGCGGACGACCATATTGTTGTGGGCATCTGGTTCCAGGCGGACGAGGACTTTGCGCCAGGAGAGGCCGTGGTGGTAAGCTCGTGCAATTTTCTCTTCCACCTTCATGCTGCTAGTATCAGGTGTTTCGATGGATTGGCCTTCTGTGTCCATTCGAGCGAGACTTCTGCCACTTCTTCTGGATTCGCTGGAGAACGTTCGTTTCAGCATTGGCATTTTCTTTGTGGGCGGAGGAGGGATGTCTTCTGGGTGGTAGACACGATCGTGGAAGATGGTCCGCGGTCGACCTTGAGGGTTGGTAAGAAACTCTTTTGTTGGCAAAGGTGGATTAAGCACGTCTCCAGCAGCTTCAAAAATGGTGGTTTTGGGTGGAGCAAAATAAATGCCTGGGTCTTCGAGAACAGAGTCGCCTCTGACAGCTCCAGGTCTACCAACGGGAGACGCGAGACCCAATGGCGAAGATTCTCCAGACGATTGCGCGGCCTCTTCGTCACCTAGCACTTCTTCCTTGGTGGTCTGACTTCTCGTGTAGATCTTCGTGTGTTTGGGAGAGTGGTGATGGCTCTTAGGTTGCTTAGACTGACTAGGTCGTAGGAAAGAAAGAAGTCCCGTCAACGGGTGCGCTGGCTGTTGAGGTGAAGACTCTGACTTGGAAGCATCCAAAGCTTCGTTCTGGAATGGCTTTCCTTGTCCATCAGGTACATCTTTGCGTTTACGATCTTCTTGGCCCTCAGCCATAGTGTCATCCTTGACTGCATTCTCTGCAGGTTGCGGTACCTCTGACCGTCCGCCTCTTTCCGAAGGTGAACTTTCATCGCCACTCATGTCTGAATGTGACCAGGCGTCACTATTTTGCTCCGCGCTAAGATAGCGATTCGAAGACTTGTTAGCACCTGTAATCTCTGCCCAACCCCAACCTGCCATAGTGCCAACCACACCATTCTCTCGCCTTGCCTTCTCGACACGTCCCAAGCCGCTCCAGTCCAAGAAGAGAAGACATGAGGTCCGCAAGGGTACGATGCCATCATTGACCACGTTTGAGTAAACGGTGCGGTTCCTGAATAACTTGAAGACCTGATGGGTGTGACCTGTTGGGAGGATCCGAAGAAGCGGTTTCGAGCCTGGATCTGGCTGTCTGTGCGCTCGCTTGCCTTCTGAGCCGATTCCACCAATCATCGCACCCCACCCACTTCGGACCATGGTAGGAGCCCTCCACGTCAAGCCCAGGTCTTGACCAGTCCTCCCGACAAGGCCAAAGTCAAGAGCGAATTTTACGTACAGAGGGTTCTCATTGCTAAGTCCTAGGAATGGAGCAGCCATAGCGACAAAGTTGATCGGCTTGATCTCATTGAAAAATTTGGGTGAGTGCTTATGGATGTAGGCTATGGCGTAGGTTTGAGTCAGTCCACCTAGGGAATGCGAGATGAAGCTAATGCTGGTAATCTTATATGCCAAGTCGTTGGGTCTTCTTGATGGACGGTGGATACTGCTGTTGTGATGCTGAGCGGATGCTTTCTCTAGATCAGACTTCTTGTCTCCAGTCAAGACTCTAGAAAGCTTCTTCGGGAGCGACTTCTTCGCAGGCAAGAATGGCTGATCTGGATATGTCATTGACAATATCCATTTTGCGAGACGCTTGCCGAGATATTGGATGCCACGCTCCGTACGAGTAGTGTTACCAGCGAAGCCTCGAACAATGACCTCCTCTTCTTCGTCTTCGTCAACCTCAGCTCCTGGATCAAGATCATCCTGGCCCCCTGACAATGGGGCTGTAGATGAATATGGCTGTTCCTTCTTAGTACCCGATTCATCTTCTGCCAACCCATTTGCATTAGTAACAGAGCTCGACCCCATCCTCGACCTCCGCTCGGCCTTCCTCTGCCTAGCGCTCTCACGAGCCTCCTTTGCCGCTGCGTCAATGCTCTCTTTCAGGTAAAGCATGTCTGAACCAAGATTGCTGTGCAGTCCGTGGGTGAGCACAACAAGATGCACTCGTTTCCGCTTCCTAGCTTTAGGCTGCTCCTCTTCGTCCTCCAAATTCGCCCCCACTTTGCTATTGCGTTTGTTTGGAGTGAAGTCGTCCTGCTCGCCAGGATCCGGATAGCTCTGTCTTATGCCCCTATCCTTCCCTTCATCATTCCACTCTGGTAGAGACGGTTTATTCCATAAGCTCTCCGTGTCATCGACCACCAGGTTCACAGCATGCGAGAAGACCCCTTTGGGTTGCGCCGCACTATGGCCATTCTTGCTCCTCCTGCCCTGCTGGTGATCCTGCAGTTGTCCTGGTGTAGCTACTGCCTGCCCAGTCAAAGATGAAAAGCCCAATTCCGTCGACTTCTCGTCCCTGCCAACCAAGAGTTCAAAGTGTACAGTGGCTGAAGTGGAGAAGATAACTTGTGAGGAGATCTCAATGACCCAAGTCACGCTTGGCGTAGAGCCATCTGTATTCCTCCTAGCGTTGGCCTTACCGGCAGTTTCCCGTATGTTTTCTGGCACAGTCAAGCGGCTTGTCCAGCTTCCCCCAGCCTTGAGATTGGGCTCGAACTCCGGGCATTCTTCTGGGGGCGTGTCCTCTCGCTTGAAATTAGGATCAAATGTAGCAGAGTAGCATGCAGTATACAAAGTGTACGGGCCATGGAGATAGGCAGCTCGGAGAGGTATAGCGGAGGTGTTCTTGATCTTGACGTGCAAGTAGGACGGGGAGGGTAGTATTCGGTCGCGGGAAGGCGTATAAGTGAAAGTATATCTGAACCTGATTAGGCTTCAAGCTCTGCCATAAGCTTGTAGAGCGAAGATACCTCACAACCTCTCCAACCCGCACAGAGCCAATCTGATGCACTAGCAGCATCTTCTCTCGGTGATGAACCGTGTCCGGAGCCACGCGCCAGCCGATCGCTGGCCTCGACTCAAAGGTGCCAGATTTGGATCCCTGCTGTAAGATCTGAAGCTGCTGATATGTACGCGGACTGAGAAGCATTCGCACTGAGGATGTATCATGTCGTGGGGGCGTTGATTTGTTCTCGGGCTCAGTCAGCTACCGGCTACCGGCTATCGCGGAGGGCGGAGCGGTTGTTCGGCGACGAGAAACTGGACACAACTCTTCTTGTACAGGCTCTATGGTAACGCTGAGGTCGGGCGTAGGTTTCCATGGCTGCGTCGCGACTACAGCTTCGCATGGGGCTATGGAGCGTGATTTATTTCCCCAAAAGTGGTGTGGACGAGTGAGTGAGTGAGTGAGTGAGTGATTCATACACGGTCCCGCCTTACGGCATGCCGGGGAGTCTCAGCCCTAGGACCACCCCAGGACCTGGCTCGGAACTAACTAAGTGGGGCTTATATTATAAGTATAAAGTCTTCCCTCTACTCCCTAGGGACCGCCCTAGGAAGTTATTTCTAATCGATAAATTATTAATCCTACGTATTTATAAGCCCGTGTAAAGGTTATTTAGCTAGGAGGCCTTAACCCCGGTAGTACCTCCTTATAATAAATAAATAATAGATTATTCGCTTAAGCCGGTAGTTATTTAAGAGCTACTTATCAAAAATAAAGTTAAAAAAGGGCGGCTATAAGGGATATATTATAAATATAATCTTTAAGGGTATTTCTTCGGGGTTACGCGCCCGAATAAATATAAACCCTTAATATTATTATATATAAATATATCCTAGAGTATTCTAAATTATTCTATTCTTATTTAAATTTATATAATTCTATTTTATCTTAATTTATTTCCTCTCTCTTTATATCGATAGCGATGATTTTAACTATTTATAATATATTTATTTAAATTATTCCGGGTATATTTTAATATTTCTAGAGGATCTAGATTAATCGTAGGTTTTATTTAAATTTACCGCCGTCGATTTTTAATAACTAATATTAATATAATATAAAAGTATACTCGTCGTAGGGTTTTAAAAATATTATAAGAAGTATTAAAATTAATCGCCGCGCTATTTAATAATATATTTTATACTATAACTAGTAATTATTTAACGGATCTCGTTAATAGTCGTAGAGCTTGGCTAGATTATTTTGTTGGAATCTGGGCAGAATCTCTACTATAGTCTAACTTAGTTAGGCTTAGCGTTGCTTAGTAAGCCAGCCTTACGTATTAAGTATATAGTAACAGTAATACTATAGATAATAATCAACTATTTAACCTCTACTACTGTCTATAATTAGATATATATTCTAAAGGGTTATAAGCCCGGGTTTAGTATTCGCTGCCCCTTAGTAAACACGTTTAAAGAAGTAGTTAAATCGCGTATATAACGATCTCAGTAGTACCCCTGGATCTACCCTTGGATCTAGTCTATATAGTAGTAATTAATAATTATAACGGATCACCTAGAGTTTAAGATTGAGAAGTTAAATAGGCCGAAGAATTAGCCTAAGTTTAAGCGTGAAATAATAGGTAAATACGTCCTCGATAACGTCGACTAAATAGTATTAGGTAAAGAGCTTCGACCTATTACTCTTATAGAACTAGAAATAAAAGGACCCCCTATTAAAGAGGAAAAGGAGGATTATAAGAAAGAGTTAATAGTATAGTAAAAGGAGGCTAAAGCCTAGGATAGAAAGAATATTAAGGTAATAATTAAGATAATATTCTATATTAAAGAAGGCCTATAGAGGTATATAGAAGGTATCGAGATAATTATTAATTAATGGGTTATATTTATGAAGCTATATAGCGAGAGTAATCTAGGTACTAGGGATAAAGTAATATTTAAAATCTTAAGAGCCGACTCTTTAAAATACGCTACTATCGAGGCTTATACCTTAGAAATTAAGGTAGTAAACTAAACCTTATTTAAAATAGGATTAATAGTACCTAAGTAGATATTTAATACCTTCTTTCGTATAGGTCTAGAGGAGAGTCTAGCTCCCCTATTATTTACTATAATTTAGGGTACTAAAGGGAAGTAAGAACCCAGTATTAACGATATAACCGCTATTATCGGTTAATATAATCGGATGATTAGGGATAAGGAAGAAAATTAGTATACTTTTATAGCTAGATTTAATAAATAGGATAAGCCTAGTAAAGGGAAGCCTCCTACTATACCTCCTACTACTAATAATAGTAAGAAGGATAAAAAGAAGGATAAATATATTTATTATAATTATACTGGTTATAAGAAGAATAAATACTACTTCCTTAACCCTATATAACGCCCTGAAAACTAGAAATTATCCGCTAGTAAAGAACCCCTTATAAAAGAGAACCTAAAGAAGTCGAATAAGGCTATAGTTCAAAATTAGGATAAGGATGATTTTATACTAATTAAATTATTTACGGCCAAGTAGAAATCTATTAATACCGATATAGTATATAACGTTAAGGAGGACGTAGTCTATATAGATACCGCCTCTAACGTATATATACTATGAGATAGAACTAAGTTTATATCCTATAAGCCGTGTAACGATTCCCTTAGTAGGATTAATAGTTAATACCTTCGTATAGAAGGTATAGGATTTATACGCTATCCGATAATTATCGATAGTAAACTAGATCAAATTATCCTTATTAATATATACTATATACCTAGAATAGACTATAACTTACTCTTAGTCGCCACTCTCGAATAGAAGGGATATTCTACTACTATAGTAAATAGTAGATTTAATATTATAGATTCTGGTAAAGAGAAGGTACTATTAGGAACGCGTATTAATACTAGCTATTTACTAGATTTAAAGTATTCGAAAATACTATATACTTTAAAATCGTTATATAATCACCCGGCAAATTATTATTCTTAGGATAAATAGCACTAGCGTCTAGTATACCTAAATATATAGGATATAAAGAAGCTAACGACTATAAGTAAGGGAATTAATATTAACGAAGTAAATCGTCTTTAAAAGTTGATTCCAGATCATAAACTATATAAACTATATATAATAGGGAAATAGACTAAGGAACCGTCTCGTTAGCCTCGTCGCTAGAACCCTAATAAGCGGGAAATAGTAAAGGGTGTATTTATATACTCTAATCTTGTAGGGGGAGGACTAATTAAATAAACTCTTAAGGGATACTCCTATACTGAGTCCTTTATGAATAATACTATTAATATAACGTTTATAACGATACTGAAGAGAAAATCCGACGTATTAATTACTACTAAGAATTATCTAAACTGGATATTAACTTAAAGTTATCCGGTAAAGCGACTAAGTACCGATAATAAGATTATCTATACTAGTTATAAGGTTTAGAACTTCCTAAAAGAACGCGGGATTTAATAGGAGTTATCCACTCCTTATAATCCAAGTTAAAACCCGGTTATTAAACGTACTTTTCGTACCCTATTCGGGAGAGTAAGAAGTGTTCTAAATAATACCGGATTACTTTAATTTATATAGGGCGAAGCCCTAAATTTTATAGTTTATTATAAGAACCGCTCTCCTATTAAGGTACTTAATAGAATAACCCTATTTAAGGCCTAGTATGGATTTAAACCCCGACTCGATCATATATATACTTTCGGCTGCGTTGCCTATATATATAATACGGATCCGGTACTTAAGAAGCTGGATAATAAAAGTAAAAAATATAAATTCCTTAGTTATAAAGGATTAAATTAATACCGTTTATAGGACCCTAAAAAGAGGTAAGTCTTTCACGCCTTATAAATAAGATTTAACGATACTATTATTAGTAAAGAATTAGGGGGTAAGACGTATAATAACGCTTAGGATTTCTTTTCTAAGGATACCGTTAATAATAATTTAGTTTTAGTATAGTTTATAAGCGAGGATAACTTTACCGGTAAGACTATTATTAATAGCCCTATAATTATACCGGTACTTAACGAGGCTAAAGTACCTTTCTAAGAAGCTAAAATATAGCTAATTCCTAAAGTAGAAATATTAGACGATAATTCTAAAGAACTAGTTCCGTAGCTAAGAGCTAGTAGGAACCGGGATAGGGTTAATTATCGCGAACTCTATAGTACTAGGTAATATACTAAGCGCGGATTTATATTAAGAGTTAGTAAGGCTAAACTAGATAATATTCCTATCGTCCCGTCAATTATATAAGAAGTATTAAATGGACCCGATAAGGAGAAATAGTATACGGTATTTACCGAAGAGTTAAATAACCTTATAAGTAGTAGGGTTTAGGATCTCGTTCCGGTACCGCCCGGTAAAAAAACACTACTAGGAAGGTAGGTACTAGTAATTAAACTAGATTTAATAGGAGTACCTAATCGGTATAAGGCCCGTTAAGTTACTAAGGGATTTAGGTAAATCGAGGGTCTTAATTATTATAAAATCTTCTTATTAATAGTAAAGTCTTTAAGCTAGCGGATACTACTAGTATTAGAGGTAAAATACGACTAGGAAATAGAGTATTTAGACGTAGTTTTAATATTCCTAGAAGTACTACTATAAGAGGAGGTCTATATCGAATAACCGTATAGATATATTAATAGGGATCGTAATATTACCTACCTACTAAGGCGTACTTTATATAGCCTTAAGTAATTACCCCGCGAATAATATAATACTCTTCGTACCTTCTTCCAGGTAAATAGATATAAACGTCTCGATAAGAACTATTCAGTATTTATTCATAAGAATAGAACAATAGTAGCTATTTATATCGACGATATTCTTATTCTTATACCTACTAAATCCGGTACTAGCTTACTAAAGTAATAGCTAGATAAACGCTTTAGAATAAAGTATTTAGGTGAAATCTCATAGTATCTAGGTATAAAGGTTATTCGCGATCGTCTTAATCGTACTATTTATATTAACCAGGCTAGCTTTACTAGGTAATTACTCGAGTAAATTAATATACTTAAATACTACCCGACGGTAACCTCTATAAATTAGGGTAACGATATATAGAAGGCTCCCGACGGTTATAAAGCCGATAAGGAAGAGACTAAAGTATATAGATCCTTAGTAGGAGCACTATAATAGTTAGTAACTATAACTAGGCCCGATCTAGCATTTACCGTTAATAAATATAGTCGTTATACTATAAACCTTACTAGTATTCATTTTAATACTATAAAGCGAATTTATAAGTATTTAGCTAGTACTATAAGCCTAGGATTACACTATAGGCCGAATATCTATAACGCTAGTCCTAACCCTAAGGGCAAATTAATACTTTAGATTAATAACTTATAAGCCGACTATAAAGACACTAGTCGTGTTATATTAAGCTATATATCATAGCTATAGAATAGACCTATTATTTAATTATCTAAATAATAAACCCTATATACCCTATCGATAGCTAAAGCTAAATATATAGCTTAAGCTAATACTATTAAAAAGTTATTATTCTTTAACCTACTCCTTAAGGAGTTAGGATACGATAACGGTAACCTTAATCTTATTCACCTTAATACTAATAACTAGTCAACTATTAAGATAGCGTTAAACCCGGTAAACTACTCGCGTACTAAGTACATTCGGAACTACTACTATTTTATGAGGTAATTAATATCGGAAACGTATAAGTTAGAATTTATCTATATTAATACGTCGGTCATAGTTACTAACTATATAACGAAGCCGGTAGGCCCTAATAAGTTCGCTCATTTACCGGCTATACTAGGACTAGCTATAGAGGGTATTATCTAATAGACTAGTGCTATTATTGATATATAACGTCGTCGCTTCTAAATGGGAGTGTTAGAATCTGGGCAGAATCTCCACTACAGTCTAACTTAGTTAGGCTTAGCGTTACTTAGTAAGCCAGCCTTACGCACTAAGTATATAGTAACAGTAATACCATAGATAATAATCAACTATTCAACCTCCACCACTATCTATAATTAGACGTGCATTCCAAAGTATTTAGTTTTTCGTATTTTTAATTATAGAGTTTAATTAAGTTATTTAATAGTTCTCGTTAATAATCGTAGAGTTTAGTTACCGGTTATTAATATCGATATATTTTAGAGTTTAACGCGGTTATACTTTATAGTCTTTTTTATTCGTATATATAATAAACTACTTAAGTCGCTTATACTAAATAAGAAATTAAGTAATTCTAGTTATTTATTCCGGGTTTTTAAATAAATTAGCTAGGTTATTTACCCTCCTATTATTAATCTAGATAATCTACTCTCTTAGCTCCGCGAATTCGGAGTAGTATAATAATAAATAATCCCTAGTATCCTAATTATATTTATAGTATAGGTATTCGGGTCCGTTTATTCTTTAACGGGTATATATCCTCTATAAATAGTTATTTAAACCGATATATTAAGTACGGGCTTAAATAAATATCGAGCTCCGCGCGCGATCTAGACCCCTATATTTATCGAGTATATATAGGTTAGGGGCTAGCTCTAGGCGGCTTATAATATAATTATATTTTAAAATCTCTTATTTATTAACCTATTATTTATTAATATATATTTTAACTAAATATATTGAGGCCGTTACTAGCGTATATATCTTAAATAAAATAAGTACTAACGGGCTAGTTAAGTTTATTCCTCTTTAACTTATTACCTCTTTAATAATTTTATTCGTTAACTCGTTCCTAAATACGTTAATATAGACTAGAATCTAATAGATTTTAATAAAGTATTATCAACGGTAGCTTAATTTATAAATAATAAATTTAAGAATATACTACCCGGATAAATATTTCGGGTTATTAACTAATCGTATAATAGTTTAATTATCCGTAAAGATAATAATTAGGCGCTAGTTATATTCGTAGTTATAATAACCCTCTTTAGGGTCTCTTTTAATTATATAAATAATTATTAGAAATTTATAAAACTCTCTAGCGTAGATTATAAAGTTATTATTAAGACTAAGGAATACTATATTTTATTTAACCTTAAACGGAGTAGCTTCGGCGAGATTATTAATAATAAATAAATTAATAATATATATGACGGAGGTATTAATTAGGCCGTTAATCCCGCTACCGTCGGTATAATAAATAAAAATCGGTATCTATTAAAAATACTATCGTAGTCGGTAGTAACTTATTTAGCCGAAACTACGATATTAATAAAAATACCCTTAAATTATAAGGGAGTAATAATAAGGGATTTTTACTCTAACTTCTTTAATTTATCTTTATATATAACCTCGTATTTAAACTCCTATTTTTAGAGCGGGTTAAATTTCGTATATATAATATTTAATTATCCCGTTAAGTTTCGGTAGGGATCTAGCGGATCCTATATATAATTATTTATAAAAATAGGCCGCTACTCTTAAAGTTAAGAGAGGTAAATATAAATAAATCTAGACTTTATATATAGAAGCGCCGTAATAAACGCTATATCTAGGTGTTTTTCTATAGATAGTAGGTAGAGTTTAATATCTAAACCTACTCTAAATATAATTCGAAAAATACCCGCGATAATTACGGTAACCCTTCTTTATACCCGGTATATATAGGTTAAGATTTTATCCTATCTTCCTTTAGTATTAAAATCTTTATTTAATATATATTAAATAAAGTAATAATAGAGAAACTACTGGAGTATAATCGATATATAAATATTATAGAGGTCCTCGATACCGATTCTTTAAATAAAACCGGCGAGTATAACAAAAATAATTAATTTCTTAATAATCTTTCCTTCTATATAATTAATATAGTCGTCCTAGCGTAGATTAATATCGATTATTATTCCTAAATATATATATTTCTTTATATTCTCTAAAATTATACTACTACTCTTTAAGAGTAGTAATATTATCGGTATAATAAAAATCCCCTTAACTTTAAAGATAAAGTAAACGAGTTTAAATTTTAAAGTATTAAATACGGATATATAATATAAAGTCTATTATTAAATTTATATAATCTTCTCCTTTAAGGATAAAATAATATTCTTTATTATTCCGTTTATTATAAGGAATACTATATCGTCTACGTAACTAGTTACTATAGTATTTAATCCGGGATTATTACCTAGCTCTATAAAATTTATATTATAAAATAAATAAAATACGGGAGAGATACTAAATTTTTATAATATATTTATATTAACCGGGAACTTCTTAGTTTTATAATTTAAAATTTTTAGGGATATAGTCTAATTAATAATAAAACTCGTTATTTATTCTATAATTATACTATTTATCCTTCGCTTACGAAGGTTATAGAGTAACCGTTTATATAATATATTATTATAAATACTAGTGATATTACGCTGCGGAATAGGGAAGGGATAGGCCCGGGGTAATTCCCTTCCCTGGTCCAGGGAAGGGAAGGGATTCCCTGCTGTTCCCTTCCTCCCTTCCGGGGTAGGGCTGACCCTATATATGGCCCATGTATGCGCGCATGCATGCCCCATTGCTGCTCCTATGTGGCCTATATATGCCCCCATATATGGCCATGTATGCGCGTATGCATGCCCCATTACTGCTCCCATATGACCCATATGTGCCCCCATATATGGCCCATGTATGAGCCCATTACTGCTTCAAAATATGGCCCATTCTTACCTGTATATCGCCTATTGCTCCGCGCATACATGGGCTATTACTGCGCTAGTCCAAATTAGGTATAAGGCTTGGCGTTTTAACCGCTTTGCTAATTGTCCTAATATTTATACCACTCAATGGAGCATATATGCGCGTATATATAGGCCATATATGGGGGCAGCAATGGGGCATGCGCGCATATATGGGCCATATATGGGAGCATACATGGGCCACATGGGAGCAGCAATGGGGCATGCATACGCGCATACATGGCCATACATAGGGGCATACATGGGCCATATGGGAGCAGCAATGGGGCATGCATACGCGCATACATGGCCATATATGGGGGCATATATAGGCCACATGAGAGCAGCAATGGGGCATGCATACGCGCATATATGGGCCACATGGGAGCAGCAATAGGGCATACATGAGCGCATATATGGGCCATAAGGGAGCAGCAATGGGGCATGCATACGCGCATACATGGGCCATATATGGGGGCATATATAGGCCACATGAGAGCAGCAATGGGGCATGCATACGCGCATACATGGCCATATATGGGGGCATATATAGGCCACATAGGAGCAGCAATGGGGCATGCATGCGCGCATACATGGGCCATATATGGGGGCATACATAGGGCATGCATGCGCGCATGCATGGCCATATATGGGGGCAGCCTTATAGGGAGAGCAGGGAGGAAGGGAACAGTAGGTAATCCCTTCCCTTCCCTGGCAGTCCCTGCCCCTTCCCTTCCGCTCCCTTCCCTGCTAGAAGGGAAGGGAGCGGGGGTTATTCCCTTCCCTTCCCTTCCCTGTTCCGCAGCGTAAGTGATATCGAGGTAAAGTAGGTTATAAATACGTCCCTCTCTCTAGGCGGAGTAAATCTTTTTAATTAAAATATATATAATACTCTTTATCGAGGTCCTTTTACGACCTTTAAGATAATTTCTAAAGAGTAAACTAATTTATTCGGTAATATCATTAATTCGAAGTATTATAATACTCTCTATTACTTTACCGAGGGTAGGTAATAATATAATAAATTAATAATTCTTAATATTAAAATAATCGCGGTAATTACCTAGTTTTTATAATATTATTATTATAAAGTTTTTAAAGATAATAGAGTAGTTTCCCGTTTAAAAATACTCGCTATAAAATTCTTAAAATCGAGGAAGAAATACGGGGAGTATTATTTTAAATATTTTATTTATAATATCGTTAAGCCCTAAAGCTTTATCGGCTTTAATATTTTTAACGATATAAATAATCTCCTCGGCGGATATATCCTAAGAGAAGTTAAATAACGTAGAGTAATTAATATTATTAATATTTTTTAAGTCGGGTAGAGGGGGTTCTAAAAAGAATCTCTTATAAAGAAATCTAGTTTTCTCGGTTTTATTATAAACTATAATTTTATTTAGGCGCTGGAGATCCGGGGTAAAAAATTTAAATAATATCTATTTACCCTTCGCCTATTTTATAAATTTTGATATTTTATTTATATTTTTTATTACCGACTCGACTAAGTCTCTATAGGTTTAGCGAAGGGTGATTTTAATAAATTAACTCTTTATTTTAAATAACCGCTTTATAATTCTTCCTAATTTTAATTACCCGCCTATAGTCTACCCCCCTCTCTATAAGTTTTTAATTTATTTTACGTAGTTTCTAAATCTTAGTAATTATTACTTTATATTTAAAAATAAACCTAGGAATTATATATATATTATAATAATTCTTCGGTATATAAAGTTAGGTAATATAATAAATAGTATCGATAATTCGGTTTACGTAGTATAGGGGACTATATATTTATATAAATAATATCTCTATAAATTAAAATTCTAGTTTAATATTTAAATTCTTAATATCTACTATATTCTATACGAATATCGGAGGCGTGATAGTCTCGTCGATATCGATATTAAAAATAGTTATAACTAGGTTATAATCTAACCCGTAGTCTAGACTAAGAATTATTTCGTAATATAATATATAGTCGTTAAACTCTACCGTAGAGAAATATATATCTAGTATAAAACTAAACCTATTATAGTTTATATACGTTTTAGTATTTATAAATAAATATTATATAAATTAAAATTCGTTTATAAACTATAGTATAATATTTACCCGGTTATTAATATTTATACCTATACTACTTTAAGTTAAATAATAAATATTAAAATCCCTAATAATAACGTACTCCTAGTAATTATTATTAGTATTATCGAATCTACCCTCGTTTCTTAACGAGCGGTAGAGATTATATAACTCGTCGGCTTATCCTAGGCGATTATAAATATTATATATATTAATATAAATTTATTCATCGCTATTATCGTCTTTACTTATATCGTGTAGTGCGATTTATAATAATATATTATAAGCGGTATTAAAGGTATTTAATTATTATACTCTCTAAGCGGCGATTCTATTATAAATAAAGTAATATATATTAATAACTTTATCGTATTTACCTAGATCGGGGTAGTATAACCCAAAGAATTTAAAAATAAAATTATAAATCGAGTAATTATAAAGATTCTTCTAAAGTTCCTAGATAATAATAATATCGTAGTCTTTAATAACCTCGTCTCTAAGGAACGAGGCTATAACTATTATTCTCGATTTATAAATATTATACTATAGAATATTAAGTTTATTTATATTCGGTATTCTTTAACGGGAGTAGGTAGGCTAGGATATTAAAATTAAAAGTATATCTACTATATTAACTCCTACGAGTTATATTAAAATTATTTAAATTAATACGGGAGTTTATATAATAATAAAGAGTAGTTAGAGGAGATTAGGAAAAAAGTTTAGAGCTATATTAAAGAACGTCTTCGGGTAATATTAATAAAAGTAGTTAAAAATAAATTATATTAACCGATTAAATTACGTTAATTAAAAATTAAATACCGATAGAGAGACTAGTCGTTAAGGATAAAGGCGATAATTATAATAGAGTATCTAGGTTAATTAAAGGCGCGTCCTATATACCCTCTAAATATTTCTTTATTCTTAAACTATTAACTCCTTATTAACTAATTATTCTAACTCGTTTATACTATAGTTTTAAATATAATAATTATTCGGGGTTAGTAATATCCTTTAGTGAACCCTTTCTAAATATTTAAAAAAAGTCTTTAATATATTTATTATTATAATAATCGACGCTAGTAATTACTAACGCGTTTTATAACGCGACTTTTATAAAGTTAGAGCGATTTTTATTTATTTTCTACTTTTTAGTCTTAGGTAACCTAGGTAGAGTTTATATAATTATTATTTCGCTATAAAGATACTCTATAGATATCGAGAAATCTAATAAAATATTATTATTAGTTTTTCGCTTTAGGGTTCCTACTTTATCTTTATCTTCTAAAAACTATTTTATAAAACGGTCTATATTTATTTACTATTACTATATAGACGTTTACTACTATTATTATACCGTAGACATTATAGTTATTATAGTTATTAATATTATTTCTATAAATATTCCGGTTATAGGCGTAAATATTAATATTAATAATACTAGAGTAATAGTACTCGTAAACGACGCCGCGTTTTTAGATATCTTTAGCGCTCTTTAGAAAAGTCTTACTACTACTACTACTACTCTAGTAATACGAGACCGTAATAATTCTAAGTTATTAGTATTAAGAGAAGTAACCTAAGGATTATTATACTCCGGGTTATCTAGTATTAATTTAGGGTAGAACGTTTTCTTAAATAAAAGAGTTTATATAATCTCTTCTTTCTCGGACCTCCGCCTTAGGTAGGTCTCTAACTATATATAGTATATATTAGTTTTATAATAGTAGTATTAAATAGTAACCGAAGTATACTTTTTTTTATAATAATTAATAAAGGCGTACCTCCTATATCTTTTCTTAAAATTATATTAGACTCCGATATATCTATATCCGCCGTAGTTAAAATACTACCGGATAGTATAGTTAGGGATATATTTTTTATATATATATATATCGCCCGCCTATAGTATACCTCGATATATAATATAATTCGCTACTATTAGCGACCTAAAATCTACGATAATAAAAATATATTTTTATTCCGTAACCTTCCTCGTTAGGTAGTCTATATATTTAATATTATAAACCTTATTAATACCTAGGATTAAGATATTAATTATTTTTAAAATTTCCGCGATATCTTTTTAACTATCTTTAATACTGAAATTTATTGTTTTTATTTTAATTAAACTCGCGATAACCCCGAATATAGGCCTAAGGAGACTAGTAGCCTAGTTAAAAATCAAATACTATATCTTCCCCGAGCTAAATAAGGGAATATCGTCCGAATCGAATATTTCGATTTAGAAATCGCTACTCTATAACTAATAGGTCGTATATATTAATATCTATAAATTATTATCTTTAGGGTAGTAACTCGAGGGTACTTCTATAAAGAAATCGGCTTTAATAGTTTTATTTATATCTTTATAAATTTATTTATCGCTAGTCTTATAGTATAAAATAATAACGGCTTTATCCGAGAGCTTTATAATAAACCTATAATTAAATACGTTTAAAGTATAATTAGGTACTATATCCCCCGATTTAATATATATAATATAGTTTTTAATAATTTTTATTTACTTTTAGAGTCCCTTTAAAGCGAGCTTTATATAGATATTATCGTCGGCGACGCGTTATTACTAATACTAGATATTATTAATTTAGGGTAGTAACTCCGTAGCGGGCGTATATATCTTCTTAAAAAACGTATTATATAACTTTATAATATACTCGAAGGTCCCGAAAGAAATATAACGCGTTTTACTATTATTATAAACGGCGTTAACGATATTTTATATATTAAAACATAGTTAGGAAGTATATTTAATTACGATAAATAAATACGAATTATTTAAACTTAATATATCGAAGTTATATTTACCTCCTACTATTATAACTTAAATATAAAGATAACTACGGACGAGTCTTTTTAATAACGAGAGTTTAAACGTAATAAAAACGTGTCTTAATAATTATTTTTCAAAAAGTAGTTTTGAATATATAGTGTTTTTTTTTTTAGTAGTATAGACGAAGGTAGGTACTAGTTAGAGAAAGTCTTGGCACTTGAACGATAACAAAAAAATCGGCCCTAGTATAGACGTCTTCTATACGTAAAATAAGTTATTTTATTATATCTATCTCTAATGAATAGAGAGGTAACTAAGATATAGTAGTTATATATACTTTACGGACTATATTTAGACTAGCCTACGTCGAAGACCCGTAAATAGGTTCTATCATTATATTCATTTATAGATAGTGATATAGTTCTAGAGATACCCTCTTTCTTTAGAACTATATAGACTCCTCAAAGTACTATACGGATACTACGATATAGTTGAAATAGTTCGCAATAAAGGGGCCCTAGGAGATTATTAGAAAGTCTCAATACTAGTATATTACTAATGAGGTATAGATAGTATATTGTAATAGAGATCCCCGGACTAGCGCCTAAAAACTCTCTAGGGGCCCTGAGGGGGTCGCTTAGTGGCCCGCTTAGAGGCCCTCTCATTGCGAACCATTTTGACCATGATACTAACCTAGGTATGGTCAATTCCCGCCTTTAATCAGTCTACTTCCTAAGTATGGCCCTTAAGCTACCCCGGAGCCGCCCCAGGAGATTCCTAGAGCGTACACGCCCGAGGAGCATACCCGAAGGTTATAACCCAGAGCGCAGCGGACGCCTAAAATCGTCCCTTAAATTGACCCTCGGAATGGACCCTCATCACTCCCAGACCTTGAATTATACGCGTGATTATGCTGAATAGTATTACTGTAAGGCAGGTCGGGCTCCGAGGATTACCTAGGGGCCTTTAGGGGTGTATTTAGAGGCCGACCTCGGTGTGCTACCGTCTGCGCTAACTTCATCGCTGAATTCAATGCAGAGGGGGGTGTCCATGTAAGGAAAGGGGGTATCTCTGTATCACCATCCTTTCTATTCTGTGTCTCAGGGCGTTATACGATAATGATCAAGCAATTCTCTAATGCCATGTCTAGTCATGATGCCCAGCATTCTATCCTTGCCTTTCCTCATCTACGTCCTCGCCTTTCCATACAATATGTAGCCATCATACAGAAATCCTATTCTCCGCTCACAACGTATAATATTCTCGCTCTCCCTTGCCCTCTGCAATCGCCCTGTCTTTCCGGTTATCATTCATTACCAAACCAGCATACACAACAGCAGCAAGCGCTCCCACACAGACCATGCTCATGCAGATGGAATAGCCTGTGTGATAGTATGGGCCGTCCTTCGCCAAGAACGTGAAAGTGGCCACAATACCTCCACAGTTACCAAAACCTATCATCCACGCCGAACCAACGTTGCGCTCCGTATGTCCACGCAGATTCATGACGAACCAGCATATAACGACTGGACCTGTACTAAACGCACCCATGGCGACGAGGAACAAGGCGGCGTACTGAGCGTGAAAGTGGTGGTGCACGGTCATGAGGATGGCGAGGCCGGTGATTGTTAGAGCTATACTGAAGGCGATAAAGGGAAAGCGGAGTCGTAAACGGTCGGAGAGATAGGCTGTTATGATACAGAGAGCGAAGGCTGCAGCAAATGGCGGAACTGTGTGAAGTTGAGTTTGTACGGTAGAGTAGCCGAGGGTTTTGACGATCGTAGGGGCGAAGTAGGAGAAGGCTGTGGTCACAACATTTTTAGCTAACGGATGCTGATATGTTAGATGTTTTGAGGAGCTGCTCACCGTAGGTAGGGATGATGACGGCTAGAGTGGTCTGTCAGCATCGGTTCTCTACTGTTGCGAACGTACTTAACGAACCTCCAAAGTACATGACACCACCTGCAAGACTTTTTGGATCGGCGACGATTGATAAGATACGTCGAATGGTAAACGGTTCAGCTCGAGCGCTATTAGCACCTGCTCTGGCAATGATATAGCTCTTTTCCTCTTCGCTTAACCAGCGTGCATCCTCAGGAAAGTCCGTCACGAGGGGAAATGCCGCAAGGCCAATGATGATAGTGGCGGTACCCTCAAGAATGAAGACCCATCTCCAGGAATGATAATGCTGAATGCCGTCCATGTTAGCGATGGCGCTGGCAAGAAGTCCGCCAACCATGTTAGCCGCTAGGACAGAGCACCAGTAAATGGTGAACCGCTTTTGTGCTTCTTCCCGCTTATACCAGCAGCTAATGAGATAAAAGCCTACAGTCTTTGAATCAGTTTTTACCTCAAAGTCAATTTTGTCCCAGGAGAAGCTTACTTCCAGGAAAGATTCCAGCTTCAGCAAGGCCCAGGAAGAATCTAGTAGCAAGGAGTCCACTATAATTGTGAACTGTTGCTCATTAGCTATTGCAATATCTTGAAGCGGCCATTCCTTACCAAATCCCTGACACAACATCACAATACCAAACGATAGGATGCATCCAGACACTGGCTTCCATAAGCTTTTGTTGTACAGGCACAGATTGATCGAGAAACGTACACCATACGTGAGGTTTCAACCGCTTCATCAACAGATTGGAAGGAATCTCGAACATAATGTATGGTACGAAAAATATTGTGAGGGCGACGTTTGACTGGTTTCCCGTTAGGTGCAGGTCTTTCGGGAGGCCCAAAGTTAGGGCATTGCCAATGTTGACTCTGGCAACCCGTCAGTGATTATGAGTCTAATAAATATAGGCATCTCAACATACCGATCCAGGAAGGCGGCAAGGTAGATAATGAATAGAACTGGTAGCACTCGCCCATCAATCTTCCTAATCAGAGCTTTCTCGTGGATGGAAGGCGGGCATTGAATAGCCGTTGACGCTTCATAGTTGTCCGTTGAGGTTTGCGAGTCTGGCGCGTACCGAGAAACCTCTACTGCGTCTCCACCTTAAGACAACGGCATTAGCATCGAAGAATTTAAGGAGAATCTGGAGTGGATGACAATGGCAAGGAGCTTTGATGGGGGAATCAAGGGCGGCATAGGAGCTGGGGTATATTCAAGCAGGAAGGGAAATAATGATGCGGAGGTCGTGAGATATACGCGTGAGTGAGACAGGAGCTGTGCTGGCTAGGGACGGTGGTTACCTACCTTGCTTTTCCATGATCAAGTTGACAAATGGTCTTGTACGTTGAACACAGAAAGTTCACAAGACGAATTTGTGAGCGAAACAATGATCAAATATTGCATGTAGACACACTATGAGGCGGAAGCCAAGAGAAAGAAAAGGAGAAAGGAAAGGCTACGGAATAACGGTTCCCTAGCGGTGAGAAAAATGCGCGTAAAGTCCGAGGCAGGCTACCTTGTCATCTCCGATTGGATGGATCCAGAATACATTGGACCGGATAGTGAGCGCTTAGGCGGCACAGGAGAGGTCTATATGGAGTAGGGATCGCTGCATGAAAGCTGAGTTATTGAGAGTGGGACGGGGTGTATGCAGGTTGTCCCGTGCATGAACGGATGGTAAGCCACGAAGGAGTGGTCTCGTGTCATTTTTCAAAGGTACAGGGGCTTGGGAATGCGCAAGTCAGACAGCTTAGCTACGCGACTTCAATTGTCTCGAACGTCGAAGATAAGTCAGAACCCTGGGATGACAGGCCTTCTTTGAATGAAGGAAATGGGTGAGGACTCTTCAGCCTTCAACACATGGCGCAGTGCATTAGCGGCGGGGCGAAAGATGGAAGGCAAAACCAAGCAGCAGCTAATGCAGTCTTCGACCTCCTCAGCTGCTTCTAATGGAACGATCCGAGATCAAATCCCAATCGGATGTTATTAATTTGGGTTGACATTGATATTGCTATGGTTGCAATGGTTATGGAGATTATACCAGGAAAAGTAGAAGCTGACATTGACCCTTGGCAACGATGCTCCAATATGGCTCGGATCGTCGACGGGAGCCAACGAGAATACATCGGCATTTGCGGGAATAAGCTAGGCCGCGGGTTGTATCTCGATATCCTCTCTCGGGATCCCGTCAACCGATAGTTCTGATTGGCTCTAAGTCTCAGCTTCTGACAGTGGCTCGCATGTCGCCAATGCACCTCCTCCACGTTTTCTGGTGCCTTTTATCCTCCAGCGAAAGTCTTATAGCTAGATTTTAGACTATGTTTAAGCGTCCGCTAATCTCCGCACTCTAGTACTGTTCTATAGTAGTAGAAATTAGAGACGCGAGGAGTAAATAAATAAACTAATATAGTTTAATTAAAAATAAAATATTACGATTATCGCGTTCCTATTTATTTATATATATCGTTATCGCTAGCTTTACCCCTCCCTCCCTCCCTCCCTTACTATTAATATTATTATTATATATATTATTATCGCTATAGATCCTTTTAAATTTAACGATATCGTTATTATTATAAATTACGCCCGGTTAATAAAACGCGTTCGCTTTAGTAAAAATCTTATTTTTATTTTTATTTCTATTATTCTTTAAATACCTAAAGATATCGTTATTTAATAAAAATGTTTTTTCTACCCTCTTATTATTAAATAGTCTATTAAATAAATAATAACGGAGTTCTTTATATACTAGTTTGTAATACCTAAGGCCGCTGGCGTAGAGCTAGCGGCTTAGTAATAATATAAAAAACGTAAGGTAGTTACGGGGTTCATTATTAAATAGTTCTTAAATCCTAGATTTAATAGTAGAATTAATCTCTAAGGATTCTAATAAAACGGGGGAACGCTGACTCGATATAGGATTATTAAGAGTTAGAACCCCGTAATACTAAGGCTAGAACCCCGTATCGATAAGTAATAATATTATAGAGGTGGCGGGGCGTAGGTATATATAATATACTAGCGCCTTTAACGGGGCGTAGGCGTATATAATATATTATTATTTTATAATTACCTTCTTTTTTAGGCCCTAGTCCCTAGGTACCTAAATACTTTAGTTAAGAGATATTTATTAAAAAATCTTTAAACCCCCTAAGAGAAATAAGGGAAAAGAGTTATCTAGTACGACGGTGTTATTATACGGTAACCTAAGTATAAGGCTACGCACCTAATCCTTTAGTACCTATAGTATTAGTTACGGAATAATACTTAGTTAATTAGTCGAAGCTCGTTAAAAAAAACCTTTAAAACCCTTTAGAGGAAATAAGAGAAAAGAGTCTTCTAGTTTATACTATCGGTCCTATAACGCTAATATATAGTACTAGTCGCGGAGCGATACGAAATTATTTCCTATAGTACTATTATATAGTACTAGTAGTGGAAGAGTAATACTATTAAACTACCCCTACTATATAATAGTATTAGTAATAAGTAAATAGTATGTTTATAAAGTTATCCTTACAGCGCTAATATATAGTAATAGTAGTTAAATAAGTAATATTTCTTTCGTCCCTATAGTGCCATTATATATAATAGTAACGGAGCGAAATAGTATACACTATCGTTCCTATAGCGCTTATAGTACTTATAGTAAACATAGTACATTAGATTATTCCTATAATACCCATAGTACTAGTAGCGAAATAATAGTGGCCACCCTTACTATATACTCCTACTATACTATAATAAACACCAGTAGTAAAGTACTATATATAAGCGGTACAGTCCTAATATTATGCCGGGAGATTAGTAATAATATAACTACTATAGCAACGGTTATATCTATTAATAAGAGCGAGGTAGCGGAGCGGAGGCGCGCATCGACGTACTATAATAATAAGATATTTAACGCGACGGTCTATTATATAAATAAACTCGCCCGCCCATTATTTTCTCTCTTCGTAACTCCTCTAACCTCTCTCGTATATTATTACTCTAACTCTATAATAGCGTTCTAGTATTATAACTAATATATAAATAATACTCTCGTTATATATAGTTTTCTTCTAACTCTATAAATAACTCCTATTTACCGACAGTATTAGTTTATTTATACTAATTTATTTTAGTTATAAATATACTAGTAAATATAACCAGTCCGCTATTAGCGCGACTGCGTAATATTAACTATAATAATAATTTACTACGCTTCGTAACTCCCTTACCGGGTCTATTTCTACTAGTTTAATAATAATTATATTCGAGGTACGTCCCCTCCTTATACGCTCTATCATATTAATCGCTACGGAATCGATTATTACGTAAAGGTAAGTCATAACCGTAAGCTCTAAGGCGATATATATTAATAATAATAAATTCTTAAACCTTTCCGAAGGAAGGTAAGGAGGTCTATATATTAATATACCCGTATTAATAATAGGACTCCTAAAGAAAAACGTAAACGTAATTTAATAAGTAAGGAAATTACCTAGTAGTATAAAGTATATAATAAAATAATAATGACTAGTAGGTAAACCTCTACTATAATCGCTAACCTATAGAATTAATTAACGGCGGCGAACTAGTATATTAAGGAATTAAAGGCGATGAATAAAGTTCTCGAAAAAGAGGCCGAGAGTTTCCGTTAATATAAACGGGACCTAGAGAGTCCCGAGGAAGATAACGTCCTTAAAGACTATACTAGAGAGACTACGTCTTCTTCTAATAATTCCGATAATAACTAAATCTTTCGTATAATATAGTAGCGATATCGAATTCTTTTTTTCTTAAATCGGCGCTAGCTAAACTTACCTAGATATATTATTTAATAATATATTTTAGGCGTCCATATAAACTATACCTAAAATAAAAGTATTTTTATAAATACGATATCTTATCGTTATCGTACATAAATAGTTTAATAGTAAATTAAATTTAGTTATATCTTAAAACTATATAATAAAGTTATAAATATAGAGGAGAACGTCCGTTATATAAATATTAATACAGAAATAATAATATTTACTTTTAACGTCGGCTCCGTTTACTCCGCCTTATTATCTTATACGACTAGGTAACCTCTTTAATTATATCTATATATTTATATTTACTACCCGCTTATTTAAAGGCTTTAGTTAGTTTATTAATATTAATAAACTCTTCGTCTAGTAGTTATTAATTATATTCTTCGCCTTAACTAGTTTATTTAACTTTATACTAGATATCTTCTCTATTCTTAACTTTATTAATTACCTCTTCTACCTCTTATAGCTTATTATTATTAATAAATTCGAGGGCTTATATAAAAGATTCCGCCGTGTTAATATAATCGCGAAGATAATATAACTTAAGTAACGATATATAAAAGGTATTATAAATTCTATATATAAAAGATAGTAATAGGCGGTAAACTTATACTCCTATTTTATTAATAATCTTAAAGGGCCCTATAAACTTATAGGATAATTTCCTATTTAGGCGCTTTTACTTTAGGTTCTTAATTATTAATATAATTAAATTACTAACCTTATAACTTTATAGTTTATACGTTTTATTATACTATTTAACTTAGTATTCGGTAGCGCTTTAAAGGCGCTTTATAGTTTCATTCTTTAAAGTTTATAACTATCGTATTTTATTATTTATAATTAGTACCCTTCTTTCCCTAGAGTCGTCCTCGACCTCCTAGCGGATTTTAGGATAATAACTATATATATAAAAGAACGACGTCGTTTCGACGGCGGCACTCTAATTATTATTTATTAAGAATTCTACTATAGGTAGTAATCCAACCTAATTAATTTACTTATTATTAGTAAATATACGTAAATAATACTTTAGTACCTAATTTAGGCGCTTTATCTACCTATCCGTTTAAAGGTAAAAGGTAGTATTTAGGCGTCGTTTTATTTTCGAATAAAAATATATAATCGACTAGAAGGCGCTCGTAAAAATAGAGCCTTTATCGCTAATAATACTATTAGGTATATTATAACGATAAATAATTTTAAAATAAAATACTTCCGCTAGTTAAACGGTATCGATTTTAATAATTATAAATATATACCTAGCCATTTTAATAAATCGATCTACTACGATAAAGATAGTATTATAAACGGTACCTCTATATTTATTAGGCGGTAAACTAGTTATAAAATCTATAGAAATTTCCTTTTATAATTAAATAGTAATAGGAAGCGAATTTAATTCGTTATACGGGCGATATCGCGGCGCCTTCGTCCGCTAATATATATCGTAAGTTTTGGTATAGTCCGTAACTTACTTTAGGTTACCCTCCTAGAAAAATTTTCGGGTAAATAATTTATACGATTTCGTAGCGCTAAAATAGCCTATTAAAGGATTATTATAATACCTCTTTATAAACTCTTCCCTTAAAGCTTTATCCCTTAATATATAAAGGCGATTATTATATTTTAATAGTCTCTCGGAGTCTATAGCCTATACCTTATTCTTTATACGACGGCGGTTCTTTAATATATTCGCTCTAGTTCGAAAAGAGTTTACCTAATTATTATAGATTTATAATTCCCGAATTAATATTTTAGTAGGCCTTTCAGGATTATTATATATAATTTCAAGTATTACTATAGTATCCCGTTTTAGAATTACTACTTTTAACTTTATAATCTAAAAAGTAGGGGTTATAACTACCTTTACTTCCTTATCTCTTTCCGATAACTAACCGCTAGTCTAAAGAGTAAGTTTATTCTAAAGTATTAATAATAATTTAATATTTAACGGTGATACTCCCTTATAATTAAGGCGCCGCGACGGTATATTAATAAGATTTAATTTCCTAGCCCGATAAAAGATTTTAAAGTTATAGGTAGTTAATTTAAATACCTAGCGGGCCTACCTAAAGTTTAGCTCCTTCTATTTTATAAAACTCTTTAAGTTATTATAATTAATCTAGATTTTAATATAATAAGAGCTACCTTCTAGGTAGTATCGCTATTATTTTATTACCGGTATAACGGCGAGTAATTCTTAATTATAAGTTTTATAGTTTTATTCTAGGGGATTTAATTTCCGTAACTAAAATATTATAAAACGTTAATAATTATTCTTATCCTACTACGATAGTATAAAGCTAAGGCTAAAGTTAGAAGTATTTATCTCTATACGTAATTATTTAGTTAGATTGTAATAACGTAGAAAAAGCGCGTTTACGAATATATCTCGTAAGATCTAAAATACTTCCGCAGCGCTGTCTATTTATTTAAACGGATTTATTTTCTTATTTACTTTATTACCCTTAAATAAGCTAGTAAGCGGCGTAGTTATACTAGAATAACTATAAATAAACCGCCTATAGAAGTTAACGAAGCCTAAAAAGACTTATACCTCCCGATATATTTTTAGTTAAGGTTATTCCTTAATAATCTTAATATATTCCGGGTCTATAGTTACTTTATTAATAAATATTATAAAACCTAAAAACTCGACCGTTTCGGTACTAAATCGGTACTTCTTAAAGTTAATAAATAACTAGAACTAATATAATTATTTAAATACTTATTTAATATACCGCTAATACTCCGCCGGTTTAGTACTATAAATTAGGATATTATCTAGATATACTACGTATATTATATCTACTAAATCTATAAACGCACGGTTAATATAAGTTTAAAACGTTACCGGTGTATTAACGAGCCTAAAAGGTATAACCAAATATTCGAAATAATTATAACGAGTTCGGAAAATAGTTTTCTATTTATCGCTTTCCTTAATCCGGATCTTATAATAAATATCCTTAAGGTCTAATTTCGTAAAGATTTTAGAACCGTATAAACGGTCTAATATCTCGGTAATTAAGGGTAGCGGGTATCGATTTTTAATAATTACTATATTTAAGCCCCGGTAATCTATATAAAGATATAACCTACTATCCTTTTTAGGTATAAAAAGAATAGGTACTCCGGTTAATAAAGTTAAATAATGGATCTAGCCCTTATAGAGTAAGGATTCTAAATAACGCCGTAACTCCGATAATTTAATTTAAGATAAGTTATAAAGAGGCCTATAAGGCGGTTCTTTATTAATATTTATCTCGATAACGTAATCCCTTTATTTAAAAATAGGTAGGGTACTCGCCTTTTCGTTAAAAAAAACGTTATAAAATCTTATAAGTTCCTTAAGAACCTCTAGATTAAGAAGTTCTTTTTATTCGCCTCGCGATACCGTAACGTATACGACCGCGAATATATTCGGTTTATTTTTAAAACTACTAGTGAACTTAGCCGGTTCTTTAATCTATAAATTATTAGAATTAACCTTAAACCGCTATTAATCCGCCTTAGGATTAATTAATATCTTTAATTAATATAATTTAGGTATACCTAGAATAACGTTTAAATCTTTAAAGTTTATAGTATAGAATAAAGTACTATATTCACGCCTTTGACTTTAACTATCGACTATCTAATAGTCTAATTAATACGCGTTATAGTAATATATACTTTACCCGTTAATTACTTTAGCTAGCGGTAAAATAGCGTTATAAAATTCTAAATCGTTTTTAATAACGAACCGCTATAAAATTAAATTAATCTACGCTCTTAAATTAATTAAGGTAATAAACTACCTAACTTTATTTTAAAGAGTAATCTAACCTTTAGAAAGAATAAAAGGGTATACTTTTATTAATCGTTTTTCTTACCCTTCTTCCGAGGCGTAAATTAAATTTGATCGTTTTTTACTAATATCGTACCGACGTTTATAACTAATTTATTTATATCGGGATATTTAGACTTAATATAGCCTTCTACTCTATAATAATAATAGATAATTTTATTATACGAAAAATTAGTAGTATTAATTTTATATTTATTACCCTTCTCCTTTAAATACACCTATTTAACGCTATCGCCGGCGTTAAATTTAGTAATTCGGTCTATTATAAGTTTTCCTTTATTAGGGTTCTTTAACTAAGAACCCGAATTAAAATTAAAACCGCCTATTAACTATATATACTCTAGATTCTTTTTTTATATAATAACCTAGGTAAGAATTTCTTCCCTTTAAATAAATATACTACTGGTATTAAGGATCTTATTCTTAAGCTTAGATTTAAACTTGGCTAAAAAGAAATTTATTTTATACTCCTCCGAAAACGGGGGTAACTAGGTTTTTATTTCTTTAAGGTAGGCCTTAAATAACGATATCTTTTAATAAGGCTATTACTTAACTTCCTCCTACTTTTTATAAACGAGGAGACGGTAGTTAATTAAATCCGTTATTAAATTAAAAAGAAACTTCTTAAAAAAGCTAAATATAATACTAGTTAAACTATATGAATTATAGTACCTATACTACTACGTTAAAGAGTCACCCTCTAACGAGTCTATATAATATATAATCCTTAAATAGTCGGTAGTAAAATACTTAGGACTAATTAAAAATTTAACGTTCATATCGCGGAACTAGTATAAATATTCACCTTCGCTCGTACCCTTATAAGAACGTATTTTATTAAGGCGTAGTATTTTCGCCCTAATAAGGATATCCCTATTAAATATAATTAAACTTATTATTATTCCACCGGTAGGTATAATAATTAGGGGACCTCTACTATAGATAATAGATTCTACTAGCGCTCCGCTAGCGGGTATAAAAATAGTAGGATTACGTAGCCTTTAATTTTAAGTTTATAATACCTCTAACTCTTATTATTATTTAAAGCGACGGTTTTCTTCTTTAATAATTTTAAGCTATACGTCTAAGGTCTTTTCGGGGGTAATAATACCTTCGAATTCGTTACTATTTTTACGGCGGGGGTCGTCGGAGGGGGCTTAATTAATATTATCGTCGTTAAATTCTTCTAGACGTCCCGAGGTTAAACCCGATATTATAATAACGATAGGCCTTTTCTTTAAAAAGATTTAAGAGATTAAAATTATAATACTTAAGGCCGCTAGTATAGAGTTAACGGCTTAATAATAATATAAAAAACGTAAAGTAGTTACGGGGTTTATTATTAAGTAGTTCTTAAATCCTAGATTTAATAGTAAAATTAATCTCTAAGGATTCTAATAAAACGGGGGAATATTAACTCGATATAAGATTATTAAGAGTTAGAACCCCGCGATACCAAAGCTAGAACCCCGTATCGATAAGTAATAATATTATAGAGGTGGCGGGGCGTAGGCGTATATAATATACTAGCGCCTTTGGCGGGGCGCAGGCGTATACAACGCACTACCACTTTACATAGTTATTCGTCGATAATATTTAATATAAATATTCGCGCTCTAAAAACTATAAAAACTATATTATTAAAGAGTATTATAAATATTTATTTAACCCGGAATCTCTAAAGAAGAGCGAGGGTACTAGGGAGTATAATAAATAAATCTATATTATTAATATTTATAAAATAAAAATAAAATTAATTAAATACTATAATTTATATAAAGATAATATAAAATCTCTTTTTTACCGCGTTTAAATTTCTCTTTATAAAATACGAGGTAGCGATCTTTATAAACGATATAATTATATTCTCGATTATATAGATTTAATTAAATTTAATTCTATCTTTAAGAGTATTATTAATATTAAAGTCGTATAGGGTTATAAGTTCTCTACGATTAAAAATAATCTAAAAAGTACTAAATATATTATTAATCACTAAGTTCTTTATAATATAAATAGTATTTATATCGACTTATTATATATTTATAATACTAGCGCTAGTTAGAAGAGGGTAAATCTTAATATTAGAATTTAAAAAAGTAGAGTTAAATAAATATAATAATAATAGGAGTATTTATATAAAAGGTAATAAATTAATAATAAAGTTATTAATATTACTACTCGTTGTAAATATAATAATAAAACGTCTTTTATTACTATTTAAATAAATCTAGATAAAAATCTTATTTTACTTTTTAATTATTATTTATATCAATAATCTTAAGAAGCTTATTAACCCTAGCGCGCTATAATTACTTTATTATTATAGATTCTATTTATTAAATAAATAAACTAAGCTAGTTTTTATTTATTATTATAATCCGCGATAAAGGTAACTCCTAAATCCTATATATTAACTTTTTAAATAAATATAAAAACGATAATATTATAACTACTACTCTAAAATAAATTAAAGAATAATATCGTCTTTATAAATACTAGAATCTATATTATTTTATTACCGACGACTCGGTAACTAAATAACGCGTAGTTAAATTTATTTTTCGGGGTTTTATTAATAACGAGACGGAGATAAATTATTTCCTTTATTATATTTATTTAAAATATACTCTTCGGCGAAAGTTAAACCCTAAAAAATACTTTACTAACTTCGGTTACTTTTATAAAATTTTATATATACGTTATATTAAGGCTAGTTGCGAAAACGGGATTAGAATAACTCTTCGCGCTACGTTATTAAAAAAATAAAAATATATCGAGAGAGAATAATAGGATATATATAAAATATAAATATATTACGCCCGCTAGTACTCCTACCTTCTCCTATAGTATATATCGACGAATAATATTAAATTATAGTATAGCTCTTTTAAGAAATATATTAAAAATAATTAATTTAAATTTAACTTTACTAGAACTATAAATTACGTCGATATTATTATTTAATAATAGGTAACGCGTACGTAGAGCCGGTTTACTAAAATATATATATATAAAAATATTAAATATTAGGAATATCCTTAATTAAAGTAATTTACCGGCCCTATTTAAAAATTATTTATCGAATAACTTCGGCGAGCCAAAATTATAATTCGATAAAATAATAATATTTAGAGTAAACTCGACGAGGACGAGTTAATATATATATATTTATTTTATCGTTAGTATTAATTATTATATCGTTATATTTAGTAGTAGTATATTTTATTTAATATTATCCCCTTAGAGTAATAAGTAGAATAGGCGGCGATATTCGAAAAAAACGGATTTATAGTTATAAAATAATTTATAAAGTCTTTATTCTAAAAGTCTATAACGATAATAAAGACGAGGGCGAGAGTATTATAATAAAATACCAATTTAATATATAAAAGATTCTAGATAATTTTAAAAATAAATTTTATAAATTAAAAAAAAAGTTTTAATCCTCTACCCCTTTATCGGTAAATTTTAAAAACTCCTATTAAAACTTTAATTACCGACCGCGCGGATAGGGCTAGTAATATTTTACTAGTAACTTTTACTAAAAAAAATTATTAATAGGATACTACTAGTAGTCTTAATTTATAGATAGAACTACTAGTGTCCTATTAATAGGTTTAATAAATTAAGAGTCTAGGTAAGTAACTTTTAGTAGGTTTAATAAATCGGGGGTCTAGATAATATCCTATTAATAACTCTAAATTAATTTTAGTAGGATTAATAATTTTAATAATTTATATATATTATTAATATACTAATAGTAGCTAGCCCTATTATAGGGCTGAAATAAATAAAGTTTTATAATTATCGCTATTGACGGTAGCGACCCCTAGCGACGACTACTAACGCCAGCGACCTACCGGGCCCGGAATAATAAGTTTTAGTAAAAGTTCTCGCGGGGGCGTCACCCGGGCAAATCCGGGGAGTATGCGCACATGAATACCATGCTATTTCGCATACCATGGCGCATGCCTTGGCGCATGCCATAATTGCGCATGCCATGGGGGGCTTTCGTCTGATGTTTTAGGGGCTGCTGCGGAGGGCGTACATCGCATGCTATTCAGGATACCTTTACGCATGCCATTCGCATGCCATTCGCATGCCATTCGCATGCCATTCAATGGCATGCGCAAGCTGCGCACGCCATTGCGCATGCCATGGGGCATACTATGGCCCATACTATGGCCCATACTATGGCGCATGCCAATACGCATGTAAATGCGCATACTATAGGGCATGTAATGGGCCTATTCGTCTGATATTTAAGTTACTGATTATTTATCGAGTTACTGAACCTACTGACAATAAATACTATTTATTAATAGGACCCTGCCTGGACCCCTAACTTACTGATCCTACTGAACCTCGGGTCGGTATTTAATATGGAGTTTCAACGTAAACCCGTAGACGGCTTTCTAATAAGGCTGATAACGCTTAGAGTATACTAATATTTACTTTTAAGATTTGCCGATATTAAATTAGAAATATTATAATAATATCCTAGATCCGTAATTTTACCCGTATTACTACTTTAATTAAAAGCGAAATTATCGTTATAGTTATATCGGAGCTAGCGGCGGAAATCGCGATTAAATTAATATAAATCGCGCCTTTATTATTTTTACTATTTTTATTATCTTTATTATCTTTACCGCCCTTAACGGAAATTATTAAAGAAGAGGACTATATATAAAAGTAGAATACTTATAACGATTTTTTAATTAAACGGGAGTAGGCGGAGGGTAAAGATTATATATAATCTCCGCTAGTTAAAGACTACGCCGACTAGTTATTTTAATATAAAGATATTAACGGCGATAAATACCGAGATATTAAAAACGACGATAATATAATTTAATAAAAGAGTAAAGAGCGGGGACTATAAAAGGAGTAAAAAGTAAAGATTATAAAAAAAGTAAATAAATAATAAAATAAATAATAAAGGCGTTAGGCCTAGGATTAGGCGGTAACTATATATAAATAATAACGAAAATAATATTCTAGAGCCTATATTTTATTTTACTTTTAACTTTTAATTAAACTTTTACCCTATAACGGATTTACCCCCTAGCGACGCGTAAACTCTATAGCGACGCGCATGCTCCATAATAACGTATCTCCGGCTGTTACTATAGGCGACGCGTACTAATATCGGGAGATGCCTAGCCTGGAAGCATGCAGTAGCTTCCTAACAGGCCCCCCCTATTTCGCTCGAGGATAAAAACGACACGTTTTTTCTTCTCCGCCTTTGCACACAGTCATCCTCCTGCCATGCAACCCCAATCATGCGCCTGATTTTCGACCTTCTGCACCATGCCCTGGCCAACAACCCGCCCTCAACCCCCCTTTACACTGCCCTTGACGTGTGATATTCCCAGCGTCCTCTCTCAAATCGTCAACCTTCGGAGGGCTACCTTCATGATGTTTGCCGCTGGGGTTGCGGCACAGTGACTATTTGTTATTCTCTCCGCAGAGCATCACACTATTGGGCTGTTCCGCAATCAATAGAGATCCTATCCAATTGTACAAATTATCAGGGATCTCGCACGAGTGGAAATCCGTGAATGAGGTGGATGATACCAAGCCAAAGATTATGGCATCATCTGGATTTGTGCCTGCAATTAAGCCTCCCCAAGGCCAACTACCCAACTTGGTTGATCCGATATCTCTCAAGAATTGGAATACGGTGTGCGTGTCTGTGTGTCTGTCTATCAGTACCATTGTTTTTGCTCTCAGAACATATGTCAGGATCTATATCAAAAGACAATGGATCCTTGAGGACTGTGAGTGCTCCTCGAAATTAATCATCCAGCCACTAAGAACGTATAGACGTATGTTGCTTGTCTTGGGTAAGTTTGATGAGTTTTTGCTGCCATGAATAATGCTTCGAGGACCTGTTCTAATCTGGCGCAGATTGGTTTAGTCATATTCTGCACCTTCATGACAATCACTGCGGATAAGCATGGCGGTGTTCACGAGTGGAACTTGTCAAAAACGCAGGTGCAGAAGGTGCTTTTTGTGAGTGGATCTTGACCTTCACCTTACTGACCTCTTGGGAATGCTGAAATCTTTTCAGTGGTTCAATGCGACAACGGTGGAGTATGCGCCGGCAATGCTGTGTACGAAAATCGCAATACTCCTCCTCTATCGCCGTGTCTTTTCACCACTGCGTCAGAGTAACTTCGATCTCACCCTCCGTATTTTTATGGCCGTACTCTGCTTATTCTACACTGCGACTTTCTTCGTCAAAATCTGGACGTGCGTTCCAAGGGTGAGGATTTGGGACAAATCTATTCCGGGAAAGTGCCTTGATGCCCCCGCGGTACTAAATACAAACGGAATATGGAACCTTGTAACCGATATCATCATTCTTCTTATACCAATGAGAGTTGTCTGGAATTTACAATTAGATACAAAGAGAAAGATTGGAATTACCCTAGTATTTACATTAGGGTGTCTGTACGTCAACCAACCTAATCCTAAACACCATCCTTCCCTGAAGACTTCAAAATCCATATCACCTCATCTACATCACCCCAAGGCCCAACAGATCCGCTAACACTGTGCAGTGCGCCAGTATTCAGTCTCATCGGGACCATAGTCCGTATAAGAGTCAGCGCAAGTCCAGACACAACCTGGCACCAACCCATGATCCAAATGTGGGCGTAAGTCACCTAAACCCCCCGCCACCAAATTCATAACCCTAACAATACCTCCTAGCGCCGCTGAAATCACCACCGGCCTCATCTGCGTCTGCGCTCCAACCCTCGCCGCCCTAGCCCATAGGCGCCACCTCAAACCCGCCGTCAACCTCACAAACACTCGATCAAACAATCACTACGGGCAACTATCCCGGCAACACAGATCCATGAGCCAAGACCAAGTTAGTCTGTTCGACCGCACCGATCTCGAACTGCAAGGCCACCCCACTTTCCAATCTACGCGCTTTCAGAGCTCACCCATTGGTGTTATTACGGGCATTGAGGGGGGATCAAAAAGACCGTTTGAAAAGGTGGAGAAGTATCATGGGGTGGGCGATGATAGGAGTGGAAGTGAAGGGGAGGAGAGGGAGGAGAGGAGGGTGCCGGGGGGGATATTGACGACTGTGAGGATAGAGCAGAGTTATGTTTGAGATGAACGGATAGATGAATGGTTGGTTTTAGAAATTGACGTTGGTGGTGGAGAGGACATAGTTTAGGAGAGGATAATTGGTGCACATGATGT